>Ga0209702_10000529_pt1 | contig 80538 bp, 59 predicted proteins | sample FRY01_FD_187210 | JGI IMG/M metagenome (GOLD analysis project Ga0209702, IMG submission 187210) | Freshwater microbial communities from Lake Fryxell liftoff mats and glacier meltwater in Antarctica - FRY-01 (SPAdes) (version 2) | ecosystem: Environmental > Aquatic > Freshwater > Ice > Glacier...
GCAACCGGAGGCTAAGCAAGGACTACGAGGAATCGGTGGAGAGTTCGCTGGCCTGGGTGCGGATCGCGCTGATCCGCCTGCTCCTGCGGCGGCTTGGGGAAGTTTAGCTTTTTTGGCTACACCCTCTGAGATCGCCGCCGCGAATGGGGCCCCCTCGTATCATGGGCATCTCGGGAGTCCCCATCGCGAGCTCAGCCGGCCGCGACCCCGGCGATAATATAGAGAGAGAAAATACATGCAAGTCCAACGAACCACACCATCGAGCGGGGCCGGGACAGATCCTTGATGTAGCAATACCCATAGGCGATGCGCGTGGCGATATAGGCCCACGCGAAGATGGGCGCCGCGGTCGACGTGGGGTCCATAAGCAGCGCCGCGAGGACCGCCGCCGCGAAGAGGGCGAAACCCTCGAGGCTGTTCTGATGCGCCCAGTACGCGCGCTGACGCCAGCCAGTCAGCCCCGACTGCCAGATCCGGGTCTGCCGATTGTCCTTGAGGCTGAACGCGCCGAGCTTGGCGATCGCGGTGAAACCGTAGGCGACAAGGGCGGCGGCGAGGATCGCCCAGATGGGATGAGGCATGGAGGTCGGTCCTTGTGATCTGTGGAAGTTATATTGAAGACTTACGGGGTAGCCGGGAACATCTGGTCAGCGACCGCTTGGATTTGGGCGACGCTTGGGCGGGTCTTGTAGTCCAGCTCGGCGTGAGCCCAGCGAATGACGCCCGCCGCGTCGATGAGAAAGATCGAGGGCACGGCGACCGTGTGGTGGGTCTGGCCAGAAGATGCCTCGACATCGATCTTGAAGCCCTTTAGCCGCTCGACTTCGTCCTCGGGGATGGTGAAGGCGACATTGAAGGCCTTGTGCGCGACGAGGGTCGGGTCCGATAAGAGAGTGAACGGGATCTGCCAGCTGGCTTTCGAGGTCGCCGCCTCTTCGGGCGTGTCGACGCTGATAGCCACGACGTTGATGCCCCTGTCTTTAAACCACGCGTGGGCCTGGGTGAGGCTGCGTAGCTGAGTGTTGCAATAGGGGCACCAGCCGCCGCGGTAAAAGACGATGAGGCTCTTTTGCCCACTGAGCATGTCGCCCAGCATCACCTTTTGGCCATAGCTATTCTGGATATCCCCCACATTCACGGTGGTGCCGACGGCGAGTCCAATATTTTCAGGGAGCTTCCCCAGGGCGTCGGTCGTTGGGAAGGCGAAGTCCTTGGTCCGGGGTGTCGCGGGCTCGGCGGGTTTCGCGACCCCGTCGGTCGGCGCTGGGGCCGCTTTGGGCTCAGCTTCGTCGGCCACAGGCGCCGGCGCCGCACCCTCGGCCGCAGGGACGGGGGCTGGACTCGGGGCCGTGTTGGAGCAAGCCCCGGTTGACAGCGCGAGCGTGAGCGTGAGCGCGGAGGTCGAGATTCTCATAACGGATTCCTTGAGGCTTGGGCGGACTAGCGGAGAGAGTTCGAACGACACCCGCCCTCTTCAACCCGCTGATGACTTTACCCGGCTAGTCGCGCGACGAATATCATCGATAAACCTCGGTATTTGTGGGTAAATCGTGCCCATGCAGAAAAGGGCGACCCGAGGGCCGCCCTTTTGCCTGACATAGTGTCAGATCAACCCATCCAGGTCTGGTCAGCCTGCTTGGCCCACTTGGCGGTGACCTTGCGGGGGCGCGTAAAGAAGCGGAACCCGTCGAAGCCGGTCAGGTCGCCGTCGCCGAACTTGGACTTATTCCAGCCGCCGAAGGCGAAGGGCTCACGCGGGACCGGCACGCCGATGTTCACGCCGCACATACCCGCCTCGAAGCGGTCGATGGCGTACTGTGCGACGCCGCCATTCGAGGTGAAGATCGCGGCAGCATTCCCGTATTCATTCGCATTTTCGATGGCGATCGCCTCATCGAGGGTCTTGACGCGGATGATGGACAGGACGGGTCCGAAGATCTCTTCGCAGCCGGCGGGCATATCCGGCGTGACGCGGTCGATGACCGTCGTGCCGATCCAGTTTCCACCGCCGGGGACGGACTTGCCGCGGCCGTCGACGATGATCTTCGCGCCCCGGCTCTCGGCGTCCGCGAGGTAGCGCTCGATGCGCGCGATGGCCGCCTGGTCGATGACCGGACCCATCTCCTCGCCGAGGCGCACGCCAGCGGCAATCTCCGCGATGCGCGCCACGAATGGGTCGATCTCGGCGTCGGTGCCGACCGCGAGCAAGACTGACGCCGCCATGCAGCGCTGTCCCGCGCAGCCAAAGGCCGAGGCCGGGATGTTGCTGGTCGCCAGCTCGAAGTCAGCGTCGGGGACGAGCACGAGGTGGTTCTTCGCGCCGCCGAGGGCGAGCACCTTCTTGCCGGTCGCGGCCCCGCGCTGGTAGACGAGGTGCGCGACCTTCGTGGACCCGACGAAGCCGATGGCCTTGATGTCGGGGTGGTCGGCGATGGCCTCGACCGTGGCCTTGGCGCCGTTGACCATGTTGAAGACGCCGTCCGGCAAGCCAGCGGCCTTGAGCATCCACGCGAGCTTGTACGAGCCGTAGGGGACCTTCTCAGAAGGTTTGATCACCACGGTGTTTCCGGCCACGAGGGCCTGGGGCAGCATCCACAGCGGGACCATCGTCGGAAAGTTGAAGGGGGCGATGCAGGCGATGACGCCGAGGGGCTCGTGCGTGACCTTGCAGTTCACGCCGCGCGAGACGTCCATCTGCTCGCCGGCGCCCATGTTCGAGCAAGCGATGCCCATCTCGATGCACTCGATGCCCTTTTCGACTTCGGCCTTGGACTCGCCAAAGAGCTTGCCGTTCTCGTGGGACAGGAGCCACGACAGTTCGTCGATGTTGGCTTCCATGATGGCTTTGAGGCGGAAGAGGATCTGAACCCGCTCTTTCATCGGTGTCGCGCGCCACGCGGGGAAGGCCGCCTTGGCCGACGCGACCGCCGCGTCAACGTCGCCCTTGTCGGAGTCAGCCACGTGGCCAATGGTCTGGCCGTTGCGCGGGTTGTCGACGACGACCGTCTTGCCGCTCTGCGCGGGGACCCATTCACCACCGATCCAGTTTGGGCAGTCGCGATAGGCTTGGAATTCGTAAGACTTGGCTTCGAAGATGGGACCGGTTTGCGAGATGGGGGTCGTCATGGGCTTATCTATCCTTAAGGTCTGTTGAAACCTGTCGCGGCGACTTGCCGCCGCGCTTTGTCGCTTGGGGTGCTATAACGAACCGGCCCCGAAGGCAAAAGGCGGAACAAATCGCGTGGGAAATTTTCGGGTCGGGCGATCGCCCGTGAACGAAACTCGGGGACCGCGCGTTGGGTAAGTATCACGACACGCGGCCTCATACCGGGAGAAAAAGTGAGCTGGCTGACACGAAGGCCGACACAATGGAGACAAGGCAAAGGCGCGCCGACCGCGGTCGAGCGCGAACGGGCCTTCATGGATTGTGTTTTCGTGCACTGGGAGTCGGGCTACCGCTACGCGCTGCGTCTGACCGGCAACGCGTCGGACGCGGCCGACCTCATGCAGGACACGCTGACCAAGGCGTTCGCGGCCTTCGATAAGACACGCGACGACACCCAGTGGCGCCCCTGGCTCTTCACGATCATCCGAAATGGTTTCATCTCAAAGGTCCGCCGATCCTCGCGTGAGCGTTTTCTCGACGACCCCGCCTATCAGCACTTAGAGCCGTCCGTCGGCAGCGATGACGATGCGCCCGTCGAGATCGACTGGAGGACGCTGCGTGGGGCGGAAAATGCCTTTGAGGACGAGCTATTGCTGGCGTTGATGGACCTGCCCGAGGCTCAGCGTTCGGCCCTCGTCCTCTGTGATATCGAGGGCTGCGACTACGAGACCATCGCGGCCGTCCTCGACTGCCCTGTGGGGACGGTCCGCAGCCGGATTCATCACGCCCGCAGGCGCCTCCGTGTGGCTCTCGCGACCTATGCAATTGAAAAGGGGTACCGCCATGCCGAACGCGCGTGATCTACGTCAAGCAGCCGTACGACCCTACCTGTCCGCGATGGTCGATGGAGAGCTCGAGCCCCTTGAGGCCGCGGCGATTCACCAGCATCTCAAGCAGCAGCCGGACCTAGCGCGCGAGGTCGAGGACATCGAACGCCTAAAGCTGTCGCTGCATATGGCCGGCACGCGCGAAGCGCCGCCGCCAGGGCTTGAGACGCGCCTCCGTGCGCAGCTAGAGACGATGCTGCAGGCGCGCCGGGAGGCGACGGCACGTCGAGGCGTCGCGCGGTGGTTGGTCGGCGCCGGCGCGATGGGGGCCCTCGCCATTGGGCTGGTGGTCGCGGTCGGGTCAGTGCCGACCCCGTCGCCCGCGTCGCCTCAGACGGCCGAGAACTCACCCCTTCAGGTGTTGCAACGCACCCTGGACGCGCGCCTTGGCCAACGGGCAGGCATCGGTGGCCCTTGGGATGGGCGCGCCGTCGTCGAGACCCTAGTGGACGCACACCTCGGCGATCTGCCTGAGGCAGCCATCACCGAGCTGCGCGAGAGGTCCCTCGTGCGGGTCTGGGACCGCGTGCCGGCGGGCTTCGTTGAGCCAGAGGGCCGCGAAGCCCAGCTCGTCCTCGTGAGCACGATGAGCTGCGCTGAGAGGCCGGGGGCGACCCTCGTCGTCTTGGAGGCAAACCGCGTCAACCTCCCGCAGCGGATCGAGGATGCCCTTGAGACCACCGGCGTCTTCAGCGAGAGGGTCGACGGCGTCCGGGTTCGCTACTCGCGCAATGGCGACAGCTTATACTTGGTGCTGCAAGGTGATGATCGCTTCTCGGAGCTAGACCCGATCTGAGGTCTGCGCGCCGCTAGCGAGACCCACGAAAGTCAACGACCGCCGCAGCCAGCGCACCCGCGAGGGGGGCGACCTTTTCATCTGAGATATTCGCAGGTGAAAACGGTTCGAAGGCGTCCGTCAGCAGATCCCGCCGAAACTCGGGGCAGAGGACCCGGCCGGGGAAGCGCTGGACCCACCTGTGCCCGAGGGTCGCTGGGTGCAGGCGGTACGTCGCGCTGTCCCCCGGCGCGATGCCGAGAGGCGCGAAGCGTCGGGTGATAGCCTCGAAGAGGGCATCCGGAATGACGCGCTCGCCGTCTTCGCCGCGTGCGATGAGATCGAGCTCTGGCCGAAGGGGCCACGTCTCGAAGATGTCCGGCTCGTAGGCGGCGTGCAGGCTCGGGACGATGTCGGCATCCACCGAGACGCCGACGGTACGTGGCGCATATGTATGGAGTAGCAGCATTAATCCGTCAGCCGCCAAGTGGTCGCAGGCCGCCTCGACAGCGCGGACCCAGGTCCCGTAGAGACTAAAGAGGAGGGCCTTGTCGGCCCCGGTGATCACCCACGGCATGAGCCCCGGCCCAACGCCGCCAGCCTTGAACTCGGCCGCGGAGGCGTCGATGCGGCGGTTGAAGTCGAGGAAGGTGCGGGGTACTCGCGCCCGGAGAATCATGACCGTAAGCGTGGGGTCTAGCTCAACGACTCGGTCGGCGAACGCGAAGGCGAGCTCAGGGGCCCCGATGTCGGTGTTTACGCGGAAGAAGTCGATGAGGCCGGCGGGCAGAGGGCTCTCGAGTTGGGCGGCGATGGCCTCATAGTCCTGGGTCGTCGTGGCGCCGTGTGGGATCTCAATGAGGAGGTCGATTGGCGCATCCGCCACAGCGCCGAGGCCACGGACGACTTTGACATCGAGAACACCGGGGACGGATAGGGGGTGCATAGGACTCTCCAGGCGCGCAGCGCTGCGGTTCGGGGCGCGCGAAAGGTAGCAGCTGTGGGTCGAAGCACAAGGCGCAACCGGAACCTCACGCGCGGAGCCGGCCGATGGGCGGGCCTTCTCCGCGGTCCGTCCGTGTCTATGCCTTTGAGGTCCCCACGCTCCTCAAATTCCAAGGAGACCTCATGCTCATCGCTTGCCCATCGTGTACCCAGAAAAACCGAGTGCCGGCGTCTCGCCTCAGCGAAGCGCCGAAATGTGGGCGCTGCGGCGATGTACTTGAGATCTCGGCGCCCGTCGCCATCGCGAGCGCCTCCGAGTTTGACGCGCTCCTCCGCGACTCTCCGCTGCCCGTCGTCGTCGACTTCTGGGCCTCTTGGTGCGGGCCTTGCCGCACGGTCGCCCCCGAGCTCGAGAAGCTCGCCCACGCTCACCGCGGCCGAGTCATCGTCGCGAAGGTCGACACCGAGGCCCTGCCGGAGGTCGCGGGCCGCTACCAGATCCAGGGGATCCCAGCGTTTATCCGCTTCGATCATGGACGCGAGGCTCGCCGGACCTCCGGGGCTATGAAGGCCGCTCAGCTCGCGTCTCAGCTCGGCCTGTGAGGGTCGCCAAGATCCTTGCGTCGCCCCACGCGGCGGGCTAGATGGCGCCATGATCGGCCTAAGCCCCCCTGATGTCGCGATTATCCAAGCGCCCGGCACGAACCGTGGCCGGGATCTCGGCGCGGCCTTCGAGGCAGTAGGCGCGCGTGTGACCGCCCACCTACTGGACGCGCTTGCCGTCGACGCCAGCCCTCTACGCGCAGCCCGCGTAATCGCGCTCCCTGGCGGCTTCTCCTTTGGCGACGCCCTTGGGGCGGGGCGCCTTTGGAGCATCGCCCTCGACACGCGCTTAGGCGATGTCCTCCGCGAACACATCGCCCGAGGGCGGCTAGTGATTGGAATTTGTAACGGATTTCAGGCCCTGCTGCGGTCTGGAATTCTCACCGACGATGGGGATCTCCCGCCTCGCGTGGCCCTCGTGCCAAACGCCGCCGGCGCTTTTGTGTGCGGGTGGACGACCCTCGTTCCATCCGCGAGCTCCGTCGCGCCCTGTGTCGCTGCGCTAGCCCAGGGCCAAGGGACCATCGACTGCCCGGTGGCACACGGCGAGGGGCGTTTTTTTGCGCCCGACCCACGCACCGTCGCGGCGCTCGAGGCCGCCGGACAGATCGCGTTTCGCTATGCGGCACGGCCACTTGGGCCATCCGCGTGGCTCGGCAATCCCAACGGCTCGGCGAGCGACATCGCCGGTATCACGAACCGCGCGGGCACAGCGCTGGGCCTGATGCCTCACCCCGAGAACCACATCCGCGGCCGCCAACATCCTGGCGGACAGGGGGCCTCACGCGCGTCGTCGGGCCTGCCCTTTTTCCGGGCGATGCTCGCGCAGGTGGCTTAAAATGCACGCCTCCAGCGACGAGAACGAGGGGCCTCCATTCGCGCTGCGCGAGGCCTGTGGCGTCTTCGCGGTGGCTGGGTCCCTGCCTGAGCTGCCGCGGCTCACAGCCTTCGGGCTACACGCGCTACAGCACCGCGGCCAAGACGCCGCCGGCATCGCCACCCTCGTCGACGGCCGCGTCGACGTGGTCCGTGGACCTGGGCTCGTGGCCGATGTGCTCACAGAGAACGCCCTCCGCGACCTTCACGGTCAACACGCGATAGGCCACGTCCGCTACGCGACCGCAGGGTCCAGCCACGAGGCCAATATACAGCCGTTTGTGTTGCAATCATCATGGGGGCCCGTCGCCCTCGCCCACAACGGCAATATTACGAACACCAACGATCTGCGAGCATATCTCGTCTCGCGCGGCGCGGGCCCATCCGGTGATTCGGACACGGGACTGATCGCCCAGCTCATCGCGCTCGCCATCCCGCGAGAGAGCCTGGACCAACCACGAGGGGCCTTGCCGGATCGTGTCTCGCGTTGGATCCCGCGCCTTCGCCAGGTGCTCGAGCGCGTCGAGGGCGCTTATTCCCTGGTGATCCTGACCATCGATGGGGTCTTCGCGGTCCGCGACCGCCTGGGTTTTCGGCCCCTGCAGCTCGGGCGCATCGGCGACGCCGGGGACGACGACCACACCCCAAACCCACCCGCAAGCGCCTGGGTCATCGCCTCCGAGACCTGCGCCTTGGACGCCGTGGGGGCGACGACTCTCCGAGAGGTCGCGCCCGGCGAGGTCGTCCACATGGACCCGGCCGGTTTCACCACCGTGGTGGCGCCCGAGCCCCAGCCCCGCGCCCTCTGCAGCTTCGAGTACGTCTATTTCTCGCGGGCCGACTCCGTCCTCGAAGGCCAGAGCGTCCATGCCGTGCGGCGCGCTCTCGGCCGCGCGCTGGCCCTTGAGGCGCCGGCCGAGGCCGATCTCGTCGTCGGCATTCCGGACTCCGCTTTGCCCGCCGCGCTCGGGTACGCCGAGGTCAGCGGCATCCCCTACGATCACGCCCTCGTCCGAAATCGCGAGGTCGGGCGCACCTTTATCCAGCCATCGGACGCGCTCAGGCGCCACGGCGTGCGGCTGAAGTTCCATCCGCTGACCGAGAACGTGGTCGGGCGCCGCGTCGTGCTCGTGGACGACTCAATCGTGCGCGGCACGACGGTCAAACCCATCGTGCGCCTCCTCCGCGAGGCCGGTGTCACAGAGATTCATGTTCGCATCGCGAGCCCCTCTGTCGCGCACCCCTGCTATATGGGCGTGGCGCTGCCCGATCGGACCGATCTTATCCGCGCCCACCACGATATTCCCGCCCTCTGCGCCTACATCGGCGCCGACAGCCTAGCCTTCCTGTCCCTTGGCGCGCTGAACGCCACGCTCACGAAGCGCGCGGCGAGCCCGCGTGGGCACTGCTCGGCCTGCTTCTCGGGCGTCTACCCCCTCACAATCCGCGATCACGACGTGCCGCCCCGATGAGTTTGCCGTCATCTGCCAGTTTCGCCTGCCATGGTCGCGGACCCGTGGTATACAACTCCGTCCGCGTCGGGAGGATGATCGTCGGTGGCACATCGTGCACGCCCCTCCCCCCGCGCGGTTTGTGGCTACCACCGCTCGAGGTCTTTGATGTCTTCCGCCGCTGATATGCGCACCGTCTTGGTGATTGGTTCCGGTGCCCGCGAGCACGCCCTCGCCGTCACCCTCGCCGCTTCACCTCACGTCTCTCGCGTCGTGGTCTGTCCAGGCCACGCGCTCTTTGAGCCATGCCCCGGTCCATGGCTGGCTCCCGACGGCACCCCGATCGTCAACGCCGCCCTCGCGGACGACCTCGGCGACTCCCCCGAGGGTTACGCCGAGGTCGCTCGCCGCGTTGGCGCGGTCCTCAGCGTCGTCGGGCCCGAGGCCCCCCTCGCGGCTGGGATCGTCGATCACTTTGAGGGCGCCAAGCTGGCCATCTTTGGGCCCTCCCGTGCCGCGTCGGAGATCGAGACCTCCAAGACCTTCGCGAAGGCCCTCCTAAACCGCGCCGGCGTCGCGACACCCCGCGCGTCTGTCATCACCAGCCTCCGTGAGGCGGCGCGCGCGCTGTCCTATTTCCCCCCACGGGTCGTCATCAAGGCCTCCGGCCTCGCCGGCGGCAAGGGCGCCTTTATCTGCGACAACCACACCGAGGCCCTCGGGCGCATCTGGCGCCTCATCGAGGGCGAAGAGCTGGGCGACGCCGGTGCTTCGGTTATTATTGAGGATTTCGTCGTCGGCGAGGAGGCCTCGGTGATGGCCATCTGCGACCGCACCCAGTGTGTGGTCCTGCCGGCGGTGCGCGACTTTAAGCGGGCCGGCGATGACGACACCGGGTCCAATACAGGCGGCATGGGCGCCCTCTGTCCGGTCCCGGGCTACGACCAAGCCGCTCTCGATAAGTTGAAGTCGACGATCTTTTTACCGACCCTTCACGCGCTCGCCGAGGCGGGACGCCCATTCTCGGGTGTCCTCTACGCCGGGATACTGCGCTCGGGCGATACGACCTATGTACTTGAGTTCAATGCGAGATTCGGTGATCCCGAGACTCAGGTCCTGATGCCCCTGATGAAATCGGACCTCTTTGAGCTCCTTGAGTCCGTTGTCAAAAAGAACCTCGCGGCCTACCTCGCGGCCAATCCTGTGGCCTTTCACTCGGGTGCGTCGGTCGGCGTCGTGCTCGCGGCTCCGGGCTATCCTGAGGCCCCTGTCCACGGGCGCCCCCTGTCGCGCGAGCTCCTCGTGCCGCCTGCGCCCCTCCGCGCCTTCGCCACGAATATCGAGCTCCCCGCGGTCGAGCCTGACGAGGACGCCGACGAGGACGAGCCCCGCCCCCCGCTGACCGAGGTGCCTCCCACCTTCGTCAATGGCGGCGGGCGCACGGTCACGATCGTCGCGACGGCCCCGGATGTCCGCCAGGCGCGTTCACTCGTCTACGACTATCTCGAACGGCACGCGCCCGTAGACTACTTCTACCGCCGCGATATCGCGGCCCGCCCGGACGCGTACGCGCGCGCCGGCGTGAACATCGACCTCGCGCAGCACGTCGTCGAAGGCCTGCGGGCCGAGATCGAGGGTACCTACAGCGAAGCTGTCCTGTCCAAGCTCGGCGACTATGCCGGATTGTTTGACCTCAATGTAGCGGCGCAGCTGCGCGACCCGGTCCTCGTCGCGTCGACGGACGGGCTCGGCACGAAATCCCTCGTCGCTGCCGCTGCTGGACGAACCGGCAGCCTCGGCGCAGATCTCGTACATCACTGCATCAACGACATCCTCGTCAGTGGCGCCCGACCTCTCTTCTTCCTCGATCAGGTCGCGGTCAACGCTATCAGGCCCGGCCAAGTTCGGCCGATCTTGGCCGGGATCGCCGAGGCCTGCAAGGTGCATGGTATTGCACTGATCGGCGGCGAGACGGCCGAGATGCCGGGCGTCTTCCGGACCGGCGCGGTGGACGTCTCCGGCACGATCGTCGGCGTGGTCGAGCGTGACGCTCGCATCGACGGCACCCGTATCGCCGAGGGCGACGTGGTCCTCGGCCTGCCCAGTAGTGGTTTGCATACCAACGGATTTTCGCTGGTCCGCTCGATGTTCTCGGCGGCCGAGCTGGCGGGCACGGTCCCCGGGACGGACACGCCCTGGCTCGACGCGCTGCTGACCCCGCATCGGTCCTATCTGACTGATTTTGATGCGTTGATCGCCGCTGGCGTGCAACCCAGCGGTCTCGTCCACATCACCGGGGGTGGTTTCACCGATAACCCCGGGCGCGTCTTGCCGGCGGCGTTGGCTTTAGAGCTAGACGCCTGGGCCCTGTCGCCCCTCTTTGCCGCGCTCAAAAAGCGTGGTCGCCTGTCTCAGCTCGAGCTCCGCCGCATCTTTAACCTCGGTATCGGGATGCTGGTCGTCGTGCCCGCCGCGGCTCTTGAGGCTGCTTGTGCGGCGGTCCCGGCCTTGACCCGCCTTGGTCAGGTGGTGACGCGCGCCGAGGGTGGCGAGGCCGTCATCTGGCACGGAGAGCACGCGTGAGCGCGCCGCATGTTGTCGTCCTCGCCTCCGGCAGCGGCACCAACTTTCAGGCCATCATCGACGCGACGCGGGCCGCCGACGAGACCCAGCGCCTAGCCGTTGAGATCGTCGGCCTCTATTCGCATGCGGCCTCCGCGATGAGCCTCAGGCGCGCGGAACGCTACAAGATCCCCCATGCCTTCGTGGCCCCGCCACCCCGCTCGGCGGATCGGGCGGCCAACCGCGTGGCCTGGGACCGCGCCTTGGCTGCAAAGATACTTCATGAATGTGGACCGGTCGATCTCGTCGTGATGGTTGGCTGGACCCGCGTGATGAGTCCGGAATTCATTGCCGCCTTTCCGTGTCCGATGATCAACCTGCACCCCTCGGTCCCCGGTGATCTGGTCGGTCTCGACGCCATCGAGCGCGCCTACGACGAGTTTAGCGAGGGCCGCCGCACCGAGAGCGGCGTCATGGTCCATGGGGTCGTGCAAGAGATCGACGCCGGGCCGGTCGTCGTCTCAGAGGTCGTCTTGATGGAGGCGGGGCTCGACTTCGAGACCTTCGTCAACCGCATGCACGCCGTCGAGCATCGCCTCGTCGTCGCCGCCGTTCGCCGGACCCTCTTCCCGGGTTGACCCCCCCAACATCGCGCCAACTGAAGGGAATATCCCGATGCCTGACACGCGCCTCGCGCTCCTCTCTGTGTCCGACAAACACGGCCTCGTGCCCCTCGCCGAGGCCCTCCTGGGATCCGGTTACGCCCTCGTCGCCTCTGGCGGCACGGCCAAGGCGCTGGCGGCAGCGGGTCTCGCGGTCACCTCCGTCGAGACCCTCACGGACAGCGGCGAGCTGCTCGGCGGACGTGTCAAGACGCTGCACCCGACCATCGCCGCGGGCATCCTGTCCCGCCGGACGGCCGCGGACACGGCCGAGCTTAGCGCGCGCGGGATTGTCGCTATCGACGTGGTCGTCGTCGACCTCTATCCCTTCGCGGCGGCGCTAGCGGACAACGTCGACGCCACCACATTGACCGAGACCATCGACATCGGTGGCGTGACCCTCTTGCGCGCGGCTGCCAAAAACGCCGCACATGTCTTGGTCGTACCGGGCCCCCGCCACTACGCGGACGTCATTCAGGCGTTGCAGGCCGATAAGATGCACGGCCTGCCCGAGGAGTTGGCGCACCTGCGTCGTCGTCTCGCGGCCGTCGCCTTTCGCCTCACCGCCGAGTACGACGCGCTTATCGCCGGCTGGCTCGCTCAAGAAGACGCCGCGGGCGGCCAGACGGCACCCGACGACCTCACCCCTTTGGCGCAGCTCTCAGTGCTGAGCCCCAGCCAACCCCTGCGCTACGGCGAGAACCCCCACCAACGGGGCGGCTTTTTGGCACCCGACGGCCGCGCGCCCTTTGTGCAGTACGCCGGAAAAGATTTGAGTTACAATAACATTTACGACATCGACGCGGCCCTCGCGGCCCTCGGTGAGTTCGGTGCGCCGGCCGCGGTGATCATCAAGCACGGCTCACCTTGTGGGGTCGCCGTCGGCGCCGAGGACGACGACATCGCCTCGGTCTTCGCCGCCGCGCTTGGCGCTGATCCGGTCTCGGCCTTTGGCAGCATTATCGCGCTCAATCGCCCGGCGAACGCTGCGTTCATCAACGCCTTTGGCGACCTCTTCGCCGAGGTGTTGGTCGCCCCAGCCTATGCCGACGGTGTCATCGAGACCTTCGCGTCTCGCCGTAAGAACCTTCGTATCCTGACCGTGGACGCGGCCCTTCACACGGGCATGCGCTTTCGCAGCGCCCTCGGTGGCCTCCTGTGGCAAGAGCCAGACGTCGCCGAGTCGGACGGGTCGCCCCTCGTCAGCGCCAACGGGATCGAGTTGCCTGAGGCGCTGCTCGCGACCGCCGTCTTCGCCGACAGGGTCGTCAAGCACGTCCAGAGCAACGCCATCGTCATCGCGAGCACACGTGATGACCTGTTGATTACCATCGGGATCGGTGGTGGACAAACGAACCGCGTCGACGCCGTCGCCCAGGCCATTGCACGTGCAACTAGTCGCTTCGGAGCTGATCTGTCTGACGCGGTCCTCGCCTCGGACGCGTTCTTTCCTTTTGCCGACAGCATCGCCTTGGTAGCCGCGGCCGGAATCGGCGCGATCGTCCAGCCCGGCGGCTCGCTGCGCGATGCGGACGTGCTGAAGGCGGCGGCCGACGCGCAGATCCCAATGGTCATGACCGGTGTGCGCCATTTCCGGCACTGACGACGGGGCGGTCGTGGTTCGGGTGGATGTCGGGCTGATTGACGGTCTCACGGATCCAAGGACCGCCCCAGTCCTAGAGGTGTTGAATGAAGGGCAGGGTCTCGTCTCGTCCAGCACGTCAGTCTCGCCGACCGTCTCCCTCCACGATATTTGGTGGTTCAAGTTTCCGGCCTCTGTCGGCGATGAAGCAAGAGCTGACGCCGTAGAGGTCTTGACGGCGCGCTTGCTGGTGGACGCGGGCCGGGTGCTCACGACGCCATGGGAATCCGACAACCCGACCCAAGGGGTCGCGATTGAGGTCGCGCTCCTGCCCGGAGTCACCGATCCAGAGGTCGCCGCGATGCTGGGCGTCCTGGCCACTATCCTGCCTGTCGACAGGCGCCCAATTGCGGCGGCGCGGGGCCATCATATTCGGGTATTTGGGTCCACACCGCTCGAACCGAGTGTGTTGGCTAGGCTCGCAAATCCCGCGATCGAACACTTGGTAATCAATACACCACTGTCGCCGTGGGTCCTAGACGCTCCGGCGATGACCGGGGTGACCGAGATGATCCCGATTCGGGCGTGTGACGACTCGGGGTTGGCTGCGCTCAGCGCGGAGAGGCGCCTATCGCTTGATCTTCAAGAGATGCGGGCCATTCGGACTTACTTCGCGGGGACCGGCCGAGATCCTACCGACGTTGAGCTCGAGACCCTCGCTCAGACCTGGTCCGAGCACTGTAAACATAAGACGTTTCGGGCGCTTATTGACTACTCGGAGGCCGACGCGGCGGGGCACGTCTCGCGGCGCATGATCGATGGGCTCCTGCCGACCTGTTTTGTGGCGGTGACGGCCGAGCTCAATCGCCCCTATGTCCGCTCGGCCTTCGCCGACAACGCGGGCGTCGTGGCCTTTGATGACGACTTCGACCTGGCCATCAAGGTCGAGACCCACAACCGCCCGAGCGCCATCGAGCCCTTCGGCGGCGCGAACACGGGCCTCGGCGGCGTGCTGCGAGACATTGTGGGTGTGTCCGCCCGGCCCTTCGCGGGCCTCGACGTGCTCTTCTTCGGACCGTCGGACTACCCGATGGACCGCCTACCATCGGGTGTCCTCCACCCCGCGCGGGTCCGCGATGGCGTCGTGCGCGGCATTGGCGACTACGGCAACAAGATGGGCATCCCGACGGTGGCCGGCGGGGTCCGCTTTGACCCGGCCTACGTCACAAACCCCCTCGTCTTCGCGGGGGCTCTCGGTATCGTGCCCCGCGGCGCACATCCGACGCGGCCCCGGGCTGGAGACCTGATCGTCGTGGCCGGTGGCGCGACGGGCCGCGATGGCCTCCGGGGTGCGACCTTTAGCTCAGTCTCGATGGACGCGACGACGGGCGTGGTCTCGGGTGGGGCCGTGCAAATCGGCGATCCGATTATGGAAAAGCGCCTCCTCGACTTCCAGCTAGAGGCACGTGACGCGCGGCTCTACACTGCGGTCACCGACTGTGGGGCAGGGGGGCTGTCCTCTGCTGTGGGTGAGCTCGCCGATAATCTGGGCGCGGACGTGGAGTTAGCTGACGTTCCGTCGAAGTACGCCGGCCTGGCCCCGTGGGAGCTCTGGCTCTCCGAGGCTCAGGAGCGCATGGTGCTGGCCGTCCCGCCCGGAAATCTGTCGGAGTTACAACGACTCGCGACGCGGTGGGGCTGTCCGGTTTCGGTCATTGGGACCTTCACCCAAACGGGGCACCTCCGCGTCCTCTGGCGAGGGGAGGTCGTCGCCGACCTCGCGCTCGAGTTCTTGCACCGCGGCCTGCCGCGCCAAACGCTCACGGCTTTGTGGGAGCCACCTTTGTTAACCCAGACGCCGGACGCCGGGGCTGGGCGGCCGGCCTCACTCTGGGCGCCGGTCGTGGCGCACTTGCGGTCCCCCAACGGACGCCTGGCACGCGAGATCATCGCGACCTACGACACCGAGGTCCAGGGCGGGACCCTCGCGCGGCCCGTCGTCGGGCCATCACGTTTGGGGGCCGGCGATGGGGTCGTCGTCATGCCCTTTGAAGTGCAACATCTTGAGTCGGCACCAAGCGCAGTCCTCGGCGTCGGTTTCTGTCCCGAGCGTACCCGGCAGGACCCGCGCCTCATGGCCTGGCACGCCATCGACGAGGCGATCCGTAACGTCGTGGCCGTGGGCGCCGACCCCGACCGTCTCTGCCTCTTGGACAACTTCGCGTGGGGAGACACCCATGACCCTCACGAGCTCGGTGCCTTAGTTCGGACGGCCGAGGCCTGCGCCGACGCTGCACGCTACTACCGAGCGCCCTTTATCTCCGGCAAGGACAGCCTGCACAACGCCTGGACAATGGCCGATGGCACCCGGCGGTCTATCCCCGGGACGCTCGTCATCACGGCCCTTGGGGTCCTACCGGCCGGCCAAAATACTTGCACTACCGACTTTAAAGAAGCCGGGGATCTCATCGCTCATGTTGGTCATCTCTGCGATGCTGCGGATGGTCTACCCGCCGCCGATACGCTGAATCTCTACCGCGCGGTCTTTCAGGCGCACCGCGCCGGGCTCTTGTCCGCGTGTCACGACGTCAGCTCGGGCGGGATCCTCGCGACCATCGCCGAGATGGCCCTCGGTGGGATGCTCGGCGCCGACCTTGACCTCGATCCGCCGCCGGCGAAACCCAACGACCGAGCCGGCTCCCGCTTGCAAGATGAGGGTCTAGGCCGCTTCATCGTCACCTTCTCCGAGTCTCATCGAGCCGCGGTAGAAGCCGCGTTCGTCGACCTACCCCTTCACACCCTAGGCCGCGTGACTGCAACGCCGTGGCTTCGGGCCACCCTCGCCGGGCAGACCGAATCGACGGTACTCGATGCCCTCCTTACGATAGATTGACGAAACGTCAGCCTATAGGTTCTTCCTGTTCAACATGCGGTCGGTGAGTGATCTACGACTGGTTCCGAAGACATTGTGATTCAAGCGTGGCGGCTGAGACGCGCAAGCCAAGAGGCAAAATCGTGCTGACCGGACTAGCGCCCCTCGTGGGGCCTCACACAAAGATAGTCATCCTCGGGAGCTTTCCGGGCGTGGCGTCTCTACGCGCTCAGGCCTACTACGGCCATCCACGCAACCAGTTCTGGCGGCTGCTCGCGACGTCTCTCGCTGAGACGCCTGAGCGAGTCGTCGCAGCGCCTTATCCAGAGCGGGTCCGGTGGATGCTGGAGGTGGGTGTTGGGGTCTGGGATGTGTACGCCGCCTGCGAACGAGAGGGCAGCCTCGACACCGCCATTCGTGCGGCAGAGCTCAATCCTCTCGGCGAGCTGCGGGTCATGTGTCCCGGGCTCACTCTCATCGCGCATAATGGCGGCGAGAGCTTTCGGCACGCGCGGCATACGCGCGAGTTGGGGCTACCCGTTCTGCGACTGCCCTCGTCCAGCCCGGCCAACGCGGGGATGACCTTCGAGACGAAGCTCAGCGAGTGGCGTCAAGCGCTGGCCTCAGCGGGGCTGGAGGTCCGGCCCGCTCTCTAGTTTAGTCGACAAAAGCCGCTCGGCGTAGGCGCTCAGCCTGCCCCAGCGCGCGGGCCGCGAGGTCGGGGAGCTTCTCGTCGAGGGCACGCTCGGCCAAGATCTCAAAAAAGAGGGCCCGCCGATTCGCGTCGTCGACCGGGATATTTTCGAGGGTCGCGACATGCGCAAAGAGGCCCTCAGCGTGCCAGGTGCGTAGGGTCTCGAGCTCTTCGAGATAGACCGTCTGGATGGCGTCAAGCCCGCTAAACGACGCGCCGGAGCCCTTCGCGACGAGCGCCATCTCAGGGCGACTGACGCCCATCGCTTTTTTGAGGCGAGAGATTGCGGCCCCGGTGCCCGCGCGGTCCGTGAGGGGATCACGAAAGATCGTCGGCAAGGCTTCGTAGAGCAGCGGTCGGCCCCAGTGCCCTAGCGGCCACGCCAGGTCAAGACGCGGATAGAGGGATTGCCAGCGGGCCGGTACCATACCCTCACGGGGCAGGAGGCTTCCAAGGACGGGTAGGCCGACAAGCAGGGTCATCATGAAGAGCACGATCTCGCTAAAGTCGGCGATGCCAGACTGCGACACGACGGCGTAGACGAGGGCCGCGACCGGGACCGAGACGATGGCCCCCAAGAAACCGACGAAGAAGACCCGTTTCCACTGTCGATGACCGGGAAGCCAGCGATTGACGAAGGCGCGGACCTTGAATTTGCGGACGGCCTTGGTGGGGGTGCTGGGGGCCCGCCTCACGCCGGGCTCGCGCTGCCGGAGCGATTGGAGGGCCATCTGGACCATCGCCTCGACGGGCTCACCCTGCGCGTCTTCACGGCGCGTCAGCGCGTCATCGGCCCGCAACCGTACGGTCCGCGCCATGTCGGCGTGCCCCGGGGAGGCGAACATCAGCGCCGCGTAGCGTCGTCGTTGGGTCTGCACCAAAATATGTTCACTACCAAGAATTTCAACGCCGATAGCGACCGCGTTCTCCAGCAAATTGGCGGCGACGCTGTATTGCTTGGTGCGGAAAAAGGCCGCCGCTTCAGCCTCCAAGAGGGGCACGCGTCTTAGGTCTGTGGCCCAAGCCTGATGGAGCTGGCGCAGAATCGGACGGTCGAAGTCACGCGGCGCCTTGCCTTGCGCGATCATCGCCAGCCCCTGCGCCTCGAAGTCCTCTTGGCCCCGCCAATGTTCGAGGATCGCGCTAGGTAGCGGGTCGCCATAGAAGTCGTGGCGGCGCTTGGCCGTCAGTCGCGCGTACCGCACCCAGCCCAGCCACGCGCCCGCCCCTAAGACGAAAAGGCCAAGCCCCCCTAGCGTGCCGAGGTGCGTTTGGAAGGCCTGGTTGAGGACCCTCGTGCCAAAGATGGCCAAGACAGCCATGCCGACGGCCGGTAATGGGTTGGACGAAAGACCTCGCGGCCGAAACTGTTCGAGCCACTCGCCCCGCCGGAAAGCGCGCTGCTCCTTTACAAGCACGGCGTCGATGGTCCGGTCCGTGGTCATCTCCAACGAGAGAACCGCTGGCAGTGGGTATAAATCCTCGTCATCCGCTGAGGCTACGGGCTCGAGGTTCGGCTGCGCGAGGAGCAGCCGCGCCTCTGCGGCGAGCACACTCGCGTTCGAGAGTCTTTTTGTATCATTGGGTTCGAGGAGCCGCGTTAGCAGCGCCCCGAGTTCGTGGCTCACGGCGACGTGACCCCGCCAGCTATCGGGCCGGATCGGATCCACGAGGGCCGCGGCGTCACGCCCAGCCAACAGAGCCACGGCCAGGGCTCCGACGCTATAGAGGTCGCTGGCAGCCGTAGCGTGGCCTCGGAGCTGCTCTGGCGCCATGTAGCCAAAGGTGCCAGCGACTGTTGAGCCGCCCATCGCCGCATCGACGACGGCGTGGCGCACCGAGCCAAAGTCGATGAGCGCGATGGAGCCATCGGGCCTCATCATCACGTTCGATGGTTTAATATCACGATGGATAATCGGCGGGCGGCGGCTGTGGAGGTAGACGAGGATGTCGGCGATCTCGGCGATAATCCGCACGGTGTCTCGCTCGTCCCCAGCACCGAGTTGCAGCGGGGACCCCGCGATAAGCTCCTGGACTAAATAGAGATTGACGACCCCCGGACCTTCGACCGTAGCCTCCTCGATAAAGGCCGGGATGCCGGGGTGGGACAAGGTCCCAAGGACGCGGGCCTCGCGCTCGAAGAGGTCGACGGCCTTGAGCGAGCGGGCCCGCGAGATCGCCAGCTCTTTGATCGCGACCTCCGCGACCTCGCCGCTAGACCGCATGTCCTTGGCGCGCCAGGTCGTGCCCCCAGCGCCCTCGCCCAGGGGCTCTAAGAGCAGCCAACGGCCCGCGACAAGCGGTCGAGCGCCACACGCCTCGCAGGAGGAGTCCGGCGCGGAGAGCGCGTTGTGGCAGGCGGGACAGTGCATCGAACTCCAGTGGGGCGGGCCGTCGGCCGGAGCGTAAGGGGGTGGTCCGGCGCGGTCAACTGAGCGAGGTCTTGAACCCCACCCGGCGGTGACGAAGCTTGGGACCTCCGACGTATCGCGTGGCCCGCTCGCGCGGTCCAAGCGAGGCACCCCTCACGCGCTCAAAGGCCATGTTATGTTGCCACTATCCATCCTCGATCTCGTGCCCCAGGCGGCCGGACAGCGCAGCACGGACGCGATCGCGCAGAGCGTCGAGCTCGCGCAGATGGCTGAGCGCCTCGGCTACGCTCGGGTCTGGTACGCCGAGCACCACAGCCTGCCCGGGGTCGCGTCGACCTCCCCTGAGCTGATGATCGCCCATGTCGCGGGCCAGACCGACCACATCCGTCTCGGCGCCGGTGGGGTCATGCTGCCGAATCATGCGCCGTTGCGCGTCGCCGAGGCCTATAGACTCCTCGAAGCGATGCACCCCGGGCGCATCGACCTCGGACTCGGCCGCGCCCCCGGTACCGATGGACGGACAGCGTCGGCGCTGCGCGGAGGGCACGCGCTCGCCCAGCGAGACGATTTCCCAGCCCAACTGACCGAGCTGGAAGGCTGGGCGAGCCCTGAGGGGGCGATTCCCGGTATCGCGGCGCAGCCCGATGACGTGAGGGTTCCGCCGATCTGGCTGCTCGGATCCAGCGACTTCAGCGCCCGCTTAGCCGCCGAGCGGGGCTATCCCTTCGCCTACGCCGCGCACTTTAGCCCGGCGCCACCCGACGGCCCGATGTTGGGCTATCGCGACCGCTTTCGAGTGGGGGTGCGGCGGTCGCCCTTCGCGATACTTGCAGTTGCGGCATTTTGTGCGGACACGCGAGAGGAGGCCGAAGACCTCGCGCTGCCGTCCCTCGTGGCCTTTGTGCGCCTTCGCACGGGCCGACCGATTCGCCCGCCGACGCCGGCTGAGGCTCGCGCCTATCGCTTCAACCCAATGGAAGAGGCGGTCGCGGTGCAGATACGCGCCACGCAAATCGTCGGGACACCCACCGAGGTCGCAGGCCGCATCGGGATGTTGGCGGTGAGGACCCGTGCAGACGAGGTGATGATCGCGAGCCACGCCGTCGATCACCCCGGGCGCCTCCGATCGTTTGAGCTCATTGCAAAGGCGTGTGCTGGCTGAGCGCTATCAGTGCTGGGACATGCAGGTAAAGCCGCCGCGCGGGGCCGCAGCGCAGACGCCGAGCTTGCTGCCCCCCATATGGCACTGGACGCCGGTTGTCACACAGTCGCGGACGGGCCCGCTCTGGCCGGCCGTGCGCTTCGAGTTCGAGGTGCTCAAGGTGCTGTAGATGAGCAGCAGCAACAAAGCGACGCCCACGCCCAGCCAGGGAAGGAGATCCTTGAACTTCAAGTCTTGCCCCAGTTCTTCTTGAGCCGGAACCAGAAGAAGAACCCGACGATCGCGACCAAAATCCCGAACATCATCATGAGCATCGGGCCCTGCTCGAAGGCCTCTGCGTTCGGCGCGGGCACGCATTGAAGGACACCGCTGCCCGTCGGCCCCTTGACTAAGAGACAGGTCCCCGCGCCGCCCTTGTCGAGGTCGCAGAGCTGCCTTGGCAGCTTGCCGAGACAGGCCGCTTGATGCAGCGCGTCGAGTCCTAGCTGGTCTGAATGCGGGGTCGTCTCGGCGGGGGGAGGCGGCGCGGGTGCCCGGTCCGCTCGTGCGGTGGAGGAGGCCGCGAGGCAGAGGACCGAGGCGCAGAGGAGGCCGAGTGACTTGGCTTGAGCTTTCATAGCCCGACCATCGGCGTGCGTGCGCGACCCGTCAAGACGGTTGTCGCCTTTCGGGCGTCGGCACTAGGCGCCCTCGGCTAGCGGCGTCGCCGGCGAAGCATCGCGCGCCGCGCGGCAATACGGCGCGCGGCGGACTCGGGGCTCTGGGTCGCGTCGGGCCGGGATGTGTTGTCAGCGGACGTCGAGTCGACTTTTAGAGGCTTCGCGGTTGGGACATTGTGCGGATAAAGGATCAGACCTCTGGAATGACTCCTAAAGCCGGCCTCACGCAGCGCGCCTTGGTAGGCCGACACGCGCGGTGTGTCGCCATCGACGCTATTGATGAGCAGCCCGTCCCGATGTTGGGTCGCGACCTCGGCGAGGCGCTGGAAAACCGCGAGGACGACCGCGTCGCTCGGCGGGGTGGTCCAAAGGGTGAGGAGGCGGCCTGCGTTCGGCGAGACCCAGAGGGCGGGCGCGCCGTCGACGGTGATGATGCTCGCGCGGCTGAGGCGCTTAGGACGGACGGCATCCGACCGACCGGTGGGGAAGTCGAAGATCGCCCCCCATGGGTTCGCGGGATCGAGGGCCCCGAGCAGCCGCACGTCGGGCTTATGGGTTGACATCAATGCATCTATCGGACCAACGACCACCGCGACCTGGTCGCGCGCGCGCCGCAGCCGCTCAACGGCCTGTGGGCTGGCGAATTGCGGGCCGTTGAGACCCTCGACGGAGTGGCCCCGGCGCACGACGCCCCGCTCCTCCATGAGCTTGAGGCCTTCGTAGAGTGCGGCGAAACCGCCCGGCCACGGTTCCGCCGCCATCATATTCCGCGCCAAGGCCCCATAGCGCCCGAGCAGCGTCGTGATGCGCGCGAAGAGCATCTCGGTCGGCGCCTTGGGCGTGAACGCGAGCGCGCTGACGAGGGACCAGCGGCCGCCGAGTCGCTTCAGCGCGAGGGCGTCCGCGCCACCCGGCGCGCGGCGTTGAGTCCGGCCCGTCGGCCCTCGGCGCGCCGGGCTCTGGCCAAGGCCGCGCAAGGGCAGGGCCGTGTCGTTCGTGACAACGCCCTCAAGTAAGAGCGCGATGAGGCACGCCTCAAGGGTCTCGACAGCGGCGGCCGCTGGTTCGACGACGCGCACGAGGAGCTCCTGCACGAAGGCCGCGCCCCGCGATGACAATAATTCAATTATTTCATGTGATAGTGGCGTGTCGAGGGCTTCTGGACGGGGCTCCGAGATGGTGGCCAGGGCATCGAAGCTCTCATGGAGGTAGAACGCGACGCGCCCCTGTCGCTGGGCCGGCGAGCCGCTCGCGACCCACACAAGGCTCCCGTCGGCGAGGAGCGCGTCGAGGTGCTGAGGCCTGTATCCCGGGACCCGCGCGGGTAAGACGGTCCCCTCCCACTCGGAGATGGACAGGGCGAGTCCTTCCAAGCGGCGCAGCGCGTCGCGCAGCCGATGGGTACCCGGCGTCGGATCATCGAGACCCTGCCACTCGCCGATAAAGCGCGCGAAGGTCTCGGGACTGACCGGCGCGACGGCTGCGCGCAGGTGCGAGAGCATCCGCCGTTTGAGGCGCGCGAGCTGCTCCGTATCGCAATAGGTCTTGCCCGCGACGTCCGGGTCGAAGTGGCCCCACGCGAGCCGCCCGACGCGCTCAGGACCTCGAGCATCACTTTGACTTCCAACGATTGCAGTGAAAACCTCTGGATGAGGGTCTCGGCTGTATAGGGCCCCTGAAACGCGGCCCATCGTAAGACAAGCGTCGCGATGGGGTCGGGTACGCCTTCCAAAAATCGCGCGGGCAGGTCCTCCGGGATCGCGCAACCGAGCGCGTCGCGGAAGAGCCCCGCCTCCTCGGCGGCGATCCACATCGGCCTGCCCGCGACCAACACCGCGATGATACGGCCCGCGGCCGTGAGGCTCTCTGTCGCTTGGTTGAGGCCGCTGGCGTCTAGCCCGCCGTTTATGGCAGCGGCAGTGATCTCGGAGTTCGTGAGGCCGACCCTCTTTCGGATAAGATCATGGACTCTGTCGGCACTATCGGGCCCAAAACCCGGGGCCGTGCCATCGAGCTCGCGTCGAAACTGCGCAAGAATCTCAACATCAAAGAGCTGTCTCTCGCCCTCATCGCCGAGGAGGCTGCGTAGGAGGTTGCGGTCGAGGGTCAGCGCGTGGGCGCGCCTCTCGGCCGTCGGCTGGTCCACCTCGTACATATAGGTATTCACGAACGAAAACGAGATTCCCCTAGAAAAGGGTGACGCCCCACGCGTGTGGGCGACGTGGACGGAGACCGCCCCGGAGGCGATGTCGCCGAGGAGCTGCCGCAGCGCCGGGAGATCGAAGATGTCTTGTAGACAGGTCCGATAGGTCTCCAGGACGATCGGGAATCGGGGATGTTTTCGGACATGGCCGAGCATCGTCTGGGCGCGCAGGCGTTGCTGCCACAGCGGCGCGCGGCGTCCGGGGTTTCGGCGCGGCAAGAGCAGGCTCCGCCCGGCGCTCTCGCGAAACATCGCGGCAAAGAGGGGGCTCTCACCGAGGCGCTGCACGATGAGGGCCTCGACGTCATTGGGGGGTCATCACGAGGTCCTGCTACGCGGGCGGGGCGATCCCATCGGAGAACCTGAGCGCGATGCCATCGTCGGTGGCGAGGCTTTGGATTGCGAGGCCAGAGCTGCGGCCGAGGGCCTCCTCGATCGCCAACGCCCATGGCGTGTGAACGCGGGCCCCGAAGGGCGAGAGGATGCACATGCGGTGGTCACCGAGCTGGTCGCGGAAGAGCTCGATGACGATGTGGCGGTCCGACGGGACGACGTCTGTCGCGGCCTTTTGCGCGGCGACGAACTGGATGATGTTGGCGCGCGCGTAGGCGTCGACGGGGTAGGAATCTCTCAGCCAGGCGTCGGCTACGTCCGCGTCAACGCTGGCCAGATGCCGATAGAAGGCGCCGAGAGCGCGGCCCGTCTCGATGGGGCGGCCTGGTCCGTCGCCCTTCCAGAAGGGGAGCTTGCCGGGCTCTGCCGGCGCCGGGGCGACGAGGACGCGGTCGCGGCCAATCTCGGTGATACGCCAGGTCGAGGCCCCGAGGATGAAGGTCTCGCCGACCCGCGCCTCGTAGACCATCTCCTCGTCGAGCTCGCCGATCCGCGTGGGCTTGGTGCCGCCGGTATCCGCGAGGAAGACCCCGTAGTTGCCGCGATCGGCGATGGTGCCGGCGTTTGTCACGGCGATGAGGCGCGACCCCTTTCGGGCTGACAAAACGTCAGTGAATTGATCCCAGTTGAGGCGCGGGCTTGGGCCACCCGTCTCGGCGGCAGGAAATGCGCCCGTCAGCATGTCGAGGGCCGCGACGAGGAGGTCGTAGGACAGATCTTTGTAGCTGAAGACACCGCGGACGAACTCGAAGAGGGCCGGCGCTGGCCACGGTTCCATGGCGACCATGGCGACGATCTGCTGACAGAGGACATCAAGGGGCGAGCGGGGGATGTGGATGGCCTCGATCGCGCCGCGCCTCATCAGGTGGCCGATGACGGCCGAGATGGCGAGGTCCGCGTGATGCTTTGGGAAGATGCGGCCGATGGAGGTCCCCCCGACCTCATGCCCGGCCAGATGCTGGCCCTGTCCACGGGGCTCACGGCCAGCCCCGTGGGGTCCTCGTCGGCGACCCCCCGCAGAGGTCCGCGCGGCAGCGGGACTGGCTTATCGGGGACCATTTAGGGGCGGGCCATATCCGGCACCGGGACACATATTTTGAGGTCAATCTTTGGTGGCGCGTGCGTGTCGACGATCGTGGGCTGCGGTCCCCCCGTCAAAAAGGCCGCGACGTCGGCGACCGGGGCCACCGTGGCGGACAGACCGATCCGCTGCAGGCGGCCGGGCGCCACGTCTTGGGAGATCAGCCTCGCGAGGCGCGCGATCGAGAGCATCAGGTGCGTACCGCGAAGGCCAGGCGCGAGCGCGTGGATCTCGTCGATGATGACGGTGCGCACCGCGCAGAGACGCTCTCGGGCCCCGGAGGTCAATAAGAGGTAGAGGGATTCCGGTGTCGTGACGAGGATGTCGCCCGGTCTTACGGTCTGTCGGCGCCTCTCAGCTTGGGTCGTGTCCCTGGTCCTTACGTCCACGCGTGGGGCGACGAAGTGGTGCCCGAGTCTCGCCGCCGTGGCCGCGATCTCGCGCAATGGCGCATCTAGGTTGCGTTCAATGTCATACACGAGGGCCTTGAGCGGCGAGACGTATACGACCTGCCACCCGCCTGCGCCCGATCCGACTTCGCCCGCGTCCCCCCGGCCGATTTGGTCGATGGCGATGAGGAACGCCGGCAGCGTCTTCCCTGAACCCGTTGGCGCGATGAGGAGGGCGTCGTCGCCTCGCGCAATGGCCGCCCAACCGCCGGTCTGGACCGCCGTCGGCGCACCAGAGCGCTCGGAGAACCAGGTGGCCGTCGCGGGGCCGAAGGGGAGGGCGGGTGACAGGGGCCCAGCCTATGCCCGCCGACGCTCGCTGACTAGGCCGACGCGACGCCTCGGGCGCTTCGGTTTGCGTTGGGCGGGCACCTTCGCTAGAGATTTGGCCTCTTCGGGCCAGACGCTCATTCGAAGACATTCCAGAGGAATTGCCGATGATAGGATCTCAAGCCCAGTGGGCCACAGTTGTCATTGCGCTGATATGTGGCGGCTCAAATTTGAGCCACGCGGAGGCCCCCGAGAGAGGCTTTCAGAGTCCGGGCGCCCCGCGAGGGCCCCTCGTCGTCTATCTCGCGGCCGGCATGGGCGCGCCGACGGGGATCGCTGGGCTCACGATTGGATACGAGTTCGCGCCGTCGTGGGCCCTCGAGACGGGCTTCGGCCTCGGCCTGACTGGATACCAGTTCCCCCTGATGGTGCGCTGGTACACACCGATTCTCCGAGACGCGGGGCCCCGCCGTGCCTCCCTGAGCGCCTTTAGCCTCGCTCTTGGACCGTCCGTCGGCCTCATCAGTAAGCGATTGGGACTCAACGTTCCGCACGACGAAGGTAAGGAGGTCGATCAGAACGGGCTCTACGCGGTCAGCTGGCTAAACTTGGAGGTCGCCTGGGAGACACGCGCCTTCTGGGGCGGCGCCTTTCGCGTCTCAGTGGGTGGTGGTCCACGTATTTACGACAACATGTCCGAGCTTTGCACGCCGGCCGTGCCGGGTCCAGACGGCCATATCTCCGTGACGAGCTGCGATCCACCTCACCTGACCTCGGGCCCACGGATCGCAAATTCCCCAGCGATCTTCTATGTAAATTTCGGGATCGGCTGGGAGTTCGGTCGCTAGGTGTGGGTCGCGGCCTCAGCTGAATTATTGAAAGGTATTTTGAGATGAATATATTTCTCGAGTATCCCGAGAGCCCCGATCATGACGCGCTGGCCGCCCTCGTCAATCGGGCCGAACCGCTGCGCGTGAAGGACGGCGCGGCGGAACGCGAGACGGACAAGCGGCGGATCGCGGCTGGTTGCGCGTCGCGGTGGGTGGTCGCCCGGGGCGCCGACGGACAGCTCGTGGGCGCGGCCTGGGTCGGGCACGAGGTCTTCAGCTTTCAGCCGGAGCACCCCCGCTTCTGGATCGCGGTCGAGCCATCCACAAGAGGCTGTGGCGTCGGCTCCGCGCTCTGGCAAACCATTCGCCACCTCGGTCGCGCGCTGGGGGCGCAGACGTTTAAGACCTCGACGACGGTCCCGGACGCCGAGAACTCTGGCTTCGCCCACCGCCACGGCTTCACGAGGCTGCCCGGTTTCGTTGGCTTTCAGCGCGCTCTCGGGGCGGTGGATCTCGCTGGGCTCGACAGAGAGCTCGCGGTCGTCGAGTCCAACCTCGTCAGGCGTGGCCTCGTCATTCGGACGATGGGCTCAGAGTCCGTTGAGCCCGACTTCTGGCAGCGCTACGCGGACTTTAACGGTCTCGTGGCGCCGGACCTGCCCGGGCCAGTTCCATGCACGGTGCCAAGCCCCGCTGCCCTCCGCGCCGAGATTATGGACAACCCGCGGGCGATGATGGACCGCTCATTTGTCGCCGTGGCCGCCGCGTCGGGGCAGATCGTGGGTGTCAGCAGCCTCATGGCGGGATCGCACCCGGGGGAGGTCTTTGTCGGCCTCACGGCCGTCGACGCGGCCTGGCGCCGTCTAGGGATGGCACGGTACTTGAAGAACCGCGCCATGCTTGAGGCGCGTCGCGGCGGGGCGGAGATCCTCACGACGATGTGTTTTGAGGGGAACGCCCGGATGCTTAAGCTGAATGCAGACCTTGGGTTCTCCCACGCCTACGACCAATCGATCTGGTGTCACACGCCAGTGGTGCCGCCCAGTGAATGATCATACATTGAGCATGAAGGGTCGATCCTGCCCGCAGTAGCCTTCAGCCCTCGACCCGAACCTGAGCCAGCCGGTCGGCCGCGTCTTGTCGGAGCGCCGTTAAGACATCGCCCATGGCGGGCGCCGGGCGCGGCGTGGTCCAGCGCATGCGCCAGTGGGTGCCGTCCGTCTTTTGGGCCTCTGGTGTCGTGTCCATCAACACGCTTGCGACCGCGATGACCCAGGGAATGCCCGCTGGCGGAACGCGTGTCACGGTCCGAATCCAGAGGGCCTCGCCGTCGTCGCCGGACCCGCGTGAGAACCCGAGGCCTGCGAGGCTCACGTGCTCGCCGACATCACCGGAATCGGCATCGTTCAGGGCGTGAATGATCTTCATCATTTCAGACAGATGCGTGTCGGACAACAGCGCCCTGAGGTCGCGCTGTAGTTTGACTTGCAAAAAGAAGAGGGCCAAAAACCCTACCCCGAGACCGATTAGCAGTGCGACCAGCATATCTTGTCCTCCTTCGTTGCGGTGCCGAGGTCAAGCCCTTCCGCGCGCAACTGCAAAGACTGCATCGCCAGAGATAGTGAGATGTGGCAAGATACGCGCGTGAAAGAAGACCCAAATACGCGGCTCAACCGCACATTTCAGCTCGGGCCGTCCATCGCTAGCGTCACCGCCTCCGCCGAGCGCTTTCAGCGCTGGGTCCGGCTCGCCCGGGCCACAATCGCGCTCGGTATTATCATGGGCATCGGGACTTGGGGTTTTTGGGAGCTGACAGAACGTCACCATACCATCATCGAAGCCCTCTATATGACCGTGATCAGCATCTCGACGGTGGGTTTCACCGAGGTCATCCCGATCGAGACGGATGTCCTGCGCATCTTCACGATGGGCCTCATCCTCTTGGGCGGCGCCGCGGTCGTCTACTTCCTCGCGACCGTGGCCTCGTTTATCGTCGAGGGGGATATCTTCTTCGGGTTCGTGCGTCGTCGCCTCGAGTCCCGTCTCCGCCGCATCGAAGGCCACGTGATCGTCGCGGGGCTAGGTCGCGTCGGTGGTCACACCTTCGCCGAGATCTTCGCGTCCCGCGTCCCTGTCGTCGGCATTGACTCCGATAATGAGCGCCTCGAGGCCCTCGTCGCCCGACACGGCGAGCGTGTGCTCTTCGCCGCCGGCGAGGCTTTTGACGAGGCGGTCCTCCGCGCGGTCGGTATTGACCGCGCCGCGACGCTGATTACGGCCCTCTCTGACGACCGGGATAACTTCTTGCTCGCCGTCACCGCCCGCCAGATCAACCCAGAGATCAACCTCCTCATCCGGCTCATCGATCCAGATAACGCCGACATGTTTGATGAGCTCCACGTAAAGGCGATCGTTCACCCGCCCACGAGCACCGGCCGACGTGTGGCAAACACCCTAGTTCACGCGCAGATGGTTGAGTTTGTGGAACAGCTTATCGCGCCTGACAGCCATCGGCTCAAGATCATTAAGATCGTCGGTGACGTACGCCTTGCTGGACGAAGCGTCGCCGATTTTCGCGACGCACCGAACACACCCCGTGTGTTGGGTCTGGCGCACGGCAACGATGAGGCCGCGATCTTCCGTCCGCCCGCCGACGAGGTGGTCCGAGCGGACGACACCCTCTTTTTGCTGGGTCGGCGACGCGCCCTGACGCGCTTCCGCAAACGCCCGCCCGCCCCTGTCGATCCCAGCGAGCCTCACCTCATCCGCGATGAGGCCTTCGAGCACCGCGTGATCGTGGCCGGCGCGGGGGATCTAGGCCGCTCTGTGGCCTTCGCGCTCCAGCGTGAGGGTGCGCTCGTGACCATCATCGACCTCGACGCCGACATGTTGGCGCGGTGCGAGAAGGGCGCCGCGAACGTGACCGCGATTCACGGGGACGCCTTTAGCCGCGTCGTCCTCGGCGAGGCCGGCATCCAGGAGGCGACCGCGCTCGTCGTCGCGTTGCCCTCCCTTCGCGACAACCTCTTTCTCTCCGCCATCGCCAAGCGCCTCCGGCCGTCGATTAAGCTCATCGCGCGTGTCGGTGGCCCGACCGAGGCGACGCGTCTCCGGGCGGTTGGGGCTCTCGTCATCAACCAAGGGCAAATTGGTGGTGTCCACCTCGCCCGTCTCGCCATCTATCCCGGTCTCGCGGCCTTCGCTGAGGGTCTGGAGGCGTCCATCGACGGCGTGGAGCTGCTGCGCTCCTTCCGGGTGGATGAGGCCTGCGGTCTCGATCGACATACCCTGGCTGAGGCCGAGCTCCAGGCCAAGACCGGCTGCGTCATCATCGGCACGCGGAAAAAAGAGACCGCGCCATTTCAGTTCCAACCACCATCCAAGACGCGCCTTCGTCTCGGCCATGAGCTGTTGGCGCTCGGCACAGTCGAGCAGCTGGCGCTTCTGTCTGATGTCTTTCATCCGACACCTGAGCGCGCCGAAGAGCTGACATAACGTCAACGAAGGCCAAAGCGGCGAATGCTGGCATCGCCCGGCGCCGTCTGCTAAGGCCCGGGTTTGAACGCTATGCGCCCTAGGGCGCTCGGAAGAGGATCGAGGCCCTTGTCGCAACCAACACCTACGAAGCGCGCCGCCATCAACGTCGATGTGGATAGTCTCTATCTCTACTATCGCATCCACGGCCTGCCCGAGCACCAAGCGACGGATGTCGTCTGGCAGCGCGGCGTAACTCGCTTCGCAGAGCTCTTCGCGAAGCTCGGCATCTCCGCGACCTTCTTCGTCGTCGCGCGTGACCTCGAAGACTCAAGGGCCGCCCGCGATATCGCTGAGTCTCTTGTCGCGGCAGGGCACGAGCTCGGTAGCCACTCGCACACGCACCCCTACGACCTTGTGCGCCTGCACGATCGCGCCCTCGCGACCGAGCTGGCCTCCTCGCACGCGGTCCTGTCCGACGTCCGCGGCAGCCCCGTCGCCGGGTTTCGGGCGCCGGGCTACACGATGACCCCGCGGGTGCTAAAGGCGCTCGTGACGCGCGGCTATCGCTACGACAGCTCGATCTTTCCGTGCCCCCCGTATTATCTGGCGAAGCTCGGGGTGTTGGCGATGATGGCCCTTCGAGGTCACCGCTCTCACTCGATCATTGGACCTCCACAGGTTATGTGGGAGAAGCGCTTGCCGCATCGCAGGCCTGAAGGCATCGAAGAGTTTCCCGTGACGGTGCTCCCGGGGATCCGCTTTCCGGTGATCGGCACCAGCCTCTTGACCCTTGGGCAGCGCGGCTATGACCTGATCCGTCCCCTGCTCAAGCGGGTGCCCTTCGTCAACTTGGAGTTGCATGGGATTGATCTCTGCGACCTCGAGACCGACGGGATCGATAAAGTGCTGCTCAAACAACCAGACCTGCGCGTGCCTCTCGCGGAAAAACTCGCGCTGTTTCAGCGCGTGTTCACCGACCTCCGGGACGACTTTGGTGTCGACACCCTTGAGAACTTTACCCCGGGCAAGGCAGCCGTACAGACGTCGAACGTCGCGGCCGAGGTCGCACGATGAGCCGTCCAGTCAACCCAGGACCGCGCCACGACGGCCGTAAGTCCAATAAGCCCGGATCCCGCACGCGATTGCCGCGAGGTGCCGAGAAGAAGGCCCGCAAGGACCGCGGATACCTCGATCCCACGGTGTGGCGCGAGACCCTGCTCGCCAGCGAGCGCGGCACCATCTTCAAAGAGGCGCCGCTGCGCATCGCGCTCTGCTATCCGCTGCCGTACCACGCCGCGATGAGCTCCCTCGGTTTTCAGGTCATCTACCGGCTGATGAATGAACACGAAGGTATGAGCTGCGAGCGTGTGGTCCTACCCGACGACGTGGGCGCTTGGCGCGAACGGGGCCACATGCCCATCTCAATTGAGACGGGTCGCCCGCTGGCCGAGTTCGACGTCGTCGCCTTCTCGATGACCTGGGATCTCGACCTCTTGGGCTTCTTTGACCTGCTCGATCTGGCGCGTATCCCGATCGAACGAAAGAACCGCAATAAGTGGCACCCTGCGGTCATGATGGGTGGCCCGCTGACTGCCTCCAACCCCTTGCCGATGGCCGACTTTCTCGACTTCGCCGTGATCGGCGATGGGGAGGATGCCGTCCCGCAGATGTTGGCCGCGATGACGGACGGCGCGGACCGCGACGATCTGCTCGACCGGCTCGGAAAGATTGAGGGGATCTGGATCCCGGAGACCCAGGGCGACCGTATTCCGGCCACGCAGAAGGTCGCGCTGAAGGTTCCGGCCGTCTCCCAGATCGTGACCTCGCTGTCTGAGCTCTCGAATATGTTCCTCGTCGAGGGCAGCCGCGGATGTCCTCGGTTTTGCAAGTTTTGCATGGTCCGCGCAGCCGAGAGTCCTATGCGCCAGCTCGAGGCCAAGCGCGTCATGGAGATGGTCCCCGAGTGGGCCGAGCGCGTCGGTTTTGTCGGCGCGGCCGTCAGCGAGTGGGAGGGAATCCGGGAGGCCATGCGGGCCGTGGTCGACTCGGGCCGGGGTATCGGTATCTCGTCGCTGCGCGCGGACCGTATGGATCAAGAATTTGTGGATCTGCTCTATCGGGGTGGCGCTCGCACAATGACGATCGCGTCCGATGCACCCAGTCAGCGCCAGCGCAACAAGATGGCCAAAGGGATCCGGACCGAGCACCTCTGGAATTCGGCGACGCTGGCCCGCGACGCCGGCATGTTGAAGATAAAACTATACGTGATCATAGGTCTTCCAACCGAAGAAGAAGCGGACATCGAAGAGCTAATCGCGTTCTGCAAGGACCTCAGCGGCATCCTGCCGACGGCGCTCGGGGTCTCGCCGTTGGTCCCGAAGCTTCATACGCCCCTTGGCGACGCCCCCTTCGCCGGCCTTGACGTCATCGATGCCAAGCTGACCGCGATCCGCAAAGGCCTCGAAGGGACGGCCGAGATCCGGTCGACCTCCGCGAAGTGGGCTTGGGTTGAATACCGCATGAGCCAGGGCGACGCGATGGCAGGGCAGGCGGCGCTCGCGGCTTGGCGCGAGGGCGGAGATTTTCGCGCTTGGGAGCGGGCCTTTGTGGGCCTACCCGAGAGGCCCGCTCTTGAAGCCGCGAATCGGCACGGGCTCTTCCGCGCCGCCGGCATGAAATAGCGCGGATTTTTAGCCGAAGGTCAGCGTCCTGTATCCACCGATGACACCTGATGAGCCCATGGACGAGGGGTCAAATTAGGCCTAGAGTCGGGGCATACTTTAAGAGAGCGGACGGTTTCTGTGTCGCTGGTGGCGGGTCCACAAGCGACAGCCAGCCTAGGTGAGGGCGTGAACGACCATGGACGTTGACTTGCGGACAGACATCATGGCCGGCGACCTGCTCGCTCGGACGCCGATGGTCTTGATCGTGCTTGATGGGGACGGCCGAATCGTCTTGGCGACGGGGTCTCACCTTGCAGAGGTCCTAGGCCCGACAGGCCTCATTGTGGGCCGTTTATTGTCAGATCTTTCTGATATCGCTACGATATTACTCGATCTGGTCGCCCGGGCACTGGACGGAGCGGCGACCGTGGGGCGCCTCGGGCTCGCGAACGGATTCTTGCAGTTGCGAGTCACGCCAAGCCTAGACGACAGCGGCGCAGTCGCCGGTGCGGTCGTGCTCGGCATGCCGGAGCTCCCTTGCGTCTCCAGCGATGAAGCGTTTCCGGGTGGCTCAAAGAGCACGGCCTCGGCCCAGCCGTCGCGCGACAAAGGGGATGTCGATGACCGGCTCGCGCTCGTCCTTGTAGTCGAGGACAACGGCGACATGGCACACTTCGTGACTGAGTGCCTCGCGGACGGCCACAGTGTGGTGGTCGCTACGGATGGGGAGGAGGGCCTCGCTCGCGCCCGCGCAATGCGGCCCGATGTGGTGCTCATGGACGTAATGATGCCGCGGATGGGTGGTGACATGTTGGTGGCGGCCCTTCGCGCGGAGCCAGGGCTCGAAGGGGCTAGAGTTCTGGTCTTTGTAGAGAAAACGGACGAGGCCTTTGGCGCTAACACGCTCGTCGAGGGTGCCCACGACTTCATCACGAAGCCTTTCTCGATGGCCGAGTTACGGGCTCGCGTCGCCCATCAGGTCTTCGTCAAGAGGCGCGAGGACGCTCGCATGTCGGCCGCGAGCGCGCTGGAACGTGTGACGGACCGAATGTATCGGCAGCTGCAGCAGGCGCAAAAGATGGAGGCGATCGGGCGGTTGGCTGCGGGCGTCGCCCATGACTTCAATAACCTCCTGACGGTGATCGGTGGCTACGCGACCCTCCTCGTCGATACCCCCGCCGAACCCACGCTCGTGCGGGAGCTGGCTCAGGAGATCAAGGACGCCAGCGATCGAGCGGCCGCCCTCACCCGTCAGCTGCTCACCTTCGGCCGCAAGCAGGTCGTCCATCCCGTCGTGACCGATCCCAACGACACGATACTTGGTCTTGAAAATATGTTTCATCACCTCGCGGGGGACGCGATTGCGCTCTCGTTCGAGCTCTCCGACGAGCCCTGTCTCGTGCATATGGACCCGACGCAGCTGGATCAGGTGCTCATTAACCTTGTGATCAACGCGCGGGACGCGATGCCGAGAGGCGGGCGGCTCGTCGTGCGCACCACCGCATTTGAGTGCGGGTCGGATGCGGATTGCATCCTCTTTGACGAGGACCTGCCCGCGGGGGGGTATGTGTCGGTCGAGGTGGCCGACACCGGCGATGGCGTCAGCCCGGAGGCCCTCGAGCACATCTTCGAGCCCTTCTATTCGACAAAGGATTTTGGCAAGGGCACCGGTCTCGGACTGGCGATTGTGCATGGCATCGTGGAGCAGAGCGGCGGTCGCGTGACGTGCGAGAGCGAGGTCGGTCGCGGCAGTGTCTTCCGCCTCTGTTTGCCACGTCTGGTCGGCGCCGCCGAAGCGCGCCAAGCATCCACACCCACGGCTCGGCCAACTGGCGGGGGGCGCCGAATCCTCGTCGTCGATGATGATACAAGCGTGCGCGAGTTCGTCGCGCGCAGTCTCGTCGACCTCGGCTACGCGGTCGTCCTTGCGACCAGCGGCGTCGACGCGCTGCGCCAAGTCGCCGATGGACTCGCGCCGGTGGACTTGGTGATCACGGATGTGACCATGCCCGAGCTCGACGGGCCCGGGCTCGCCGCACGCCTCGCCTCGCTCTGGCCGGCGGTCCCGGTCATCTTCGTCTCGGGCTCTATGGACGATGGCCCCATGCGCGAAGTGAGTCATGGGCGCGTCGCTCGTCTTCTGGAGAAGCCCTTCACCGCCGCCGAGCTCGAGCGCGTGGTGCGTCGGGCGCTTGGATCTGCTGGCGGCTGAGCGCGCCACATCCATTGCAATTGCATCTACATTTAGATCTCCGCGCGGGCGACCATCTCGGGTAAAAAGAGGGCCACGGGTGCTGGCAGGGTGGACGCCCGGCGCGGGCGCGGCGCCCCGACGATCGCGGTCGGCGGCCGGCTTGACAAAGCTCCAAAGTTTCGGCTAACTTAGGCTTCATCCGCGCGCCTCACGCACACGATCATCACCCCAGTTTTCTCTCCGCGAGGGCTCAATACCCCCGAATCCACTCAGAAACGTGCGGTTGCGTGATCAGCAGCTTTCGCTTTGAGCCCCCCAACGCAAGGATCCACACATGACCACGCAACCATCCTCGCTTCTCCGTGCACTCGGGCTAGTGGCCTTGTCCGCGGCCACCGCAGGCTGCTTCAGCTTCAGCACGGTCACAACCGCCGAGCCCGTGCCCACCGGCCAAGTCGAGCTCACCGTGGCCCCGACCGTCACAGCGTTTGGCGCGGCGGCCTTCGGTGACGACGCGGTCAGCGCGGGGGTCCTCCTCATCGCACCGACCATTGACTTCCATGCCCGCGTCGGTGTCGGCCAAGACTTTGACCTTGGCTTTTCGCTGACCGGTTGGATGCAGACAAACCTTGATTTCAAATGGCGTTTTCTGGACACCGACGTGATCGATGTCGCTATTGACCCGCACATCGGGGGCATCTTCCTCAATATTGGGGCCGTCGGCGGTGGCTACGTGAATTTCGGTCTGCCCGTCCTCATCGACTTCGCATTCTCGCCCAATTTCATCTTCACCGTGACCCCGAAGTACGAGGCCGTCGTGCTCATGGGTCGTGCCGACGATGGCAGCACCGCGAGTACCACGCTTCACTACTTGGGCACCTCGTTCAGCTTCCAGATCGCGTTCGAGGAGACCCGCCGGTTCCTCATCATGCCCTATGGCGGGTTTGCCGCCTGGTTGAACGCGCCTGGCAACGCCAGCGATGTCGCGGTGGTGAACATGAACTTTGGCCTCGGCTTTAAGGCGCGTTTCTGAAAGGTGTGATGAAATCATTTGTTTTCCCGGGGGCGCTGTAGTCAATTCAGGTCTCGCCCGAAAGGACCGCGTTTGAAAGGTACGCGATAGGTCTCGCCGCAGACGACGTGCGGAAAAGGCGATTTTGGCACATGTCTTGTCAGCGATCCCTCGGTGATTTGAGCGCCACGCGTGAGCTTCGGCCGGGAATCGAACGGGTCGCCCTTGTTGTTGGTTGTCGGGGTCGAGATAGGCGGGTTCCGCCCGTGTTCGTAAATAGATCTGGCGCCCGCATTTTCTCGCGGCCCGACCTCAAACCTGATACTGACGGCGGCGAGTGCATCTCGCTAGTTTGACTTGCAAGTTATTGAGCGGCCGCGGTTTTGCCTCTCCATTTTCCCAAGATGACTCATGAAGCACTCGTTCTTTAGACTCTGTTCTATCCTCATAGCCGTCGCCATTGCCGCTCCGGCCTCCGCGCGGGGTCCTTCCGGCGACACTTATCTTGTCGTGACCGAGCTCGGCGCCACGTTCGAAAAGGGCCGCCTTGCGGTCGACGTGGCGGTCGACGGCAAGAGCTGGAGATGGATGCAGAGCAAGCGCATCCCCGTCGAGATCAACGTCGAGGCCCGGATCGACGGCGGGCGCACCGAGAGCGTGCGCGTGACCTTAACTAAACCGCGGGCGCGGGTCTGGGTCGCGGTCGCGCCCGGCACCGTCAACGGTATCGACGTCGAGTTCGTGGGGAGCAACGGCGAGCAGAGCATCGACTGGTTTGAGATCAGCGGTCTGCGGCTCGTCCGAGCGCGCCTCAAGGCGGCCAACGATGCGCCGGGCCGACACGAGCCCCACGGTCATGGTCACGGTCATGGAAATGGGGGCGGGTCGGTCGCGCCAACCGTCAACTGGGCGGCGAATCCCACGGTCATCAGCGCTTGTGGCGGGACAGGCGAGACCGCGAAGTGCATGGAGGCTGTCCAGGACGTCAGGATCGACCCGACCAGCGCAATCATGGCCTGCAGAGAGGCCCTAGGGTACAGCAGCGAGCGGCTCGGCTGTGTCGCGGTCGCGGTCCAGGGCGCCTTCGACGGTTCGGGCGTAGTGAAGGCGTGTAAGGACGCCTTCGGGTACAGCTCCGAGCGGCTCGGCTGCATTGAGGCCACGGTGCGGAGTGCCTTCGAGGCCGCGGGCATGATCAAGGCCTGCAAGGATGCCTTCGGGTATAGCAGCGAGCGCATGGAATGCATGAAGGTCGCCGAGAACGCAGCCCGGGATCCCTCGGAGATGATCCGGGCCTGTGCGAAGAGTGCTTCTTATAGCACCGATCGTCTGGCGTGCATCGTCGGGGCCAGCTCTAGGCGCTGAGTAGGATAGGTCGCCGACGGCCGGCTCGTTCTGGGAATCGGTAGTGATCGCTGGGCCCTCGCGTCAGGAAGATGCGAAGGCCCGGGTGACCACGGGCGACGGTCCTTCACTCGTTTGGCCGCGTCGCGGGTGCTGGTTTTGTCCCACGTGCGGGAAAGTAGGCGGTCGGTCGTCGGCCGGGGCCGCCACTCACACGATCATTGCGAATTGTCACGATTCTTCTTTGCGAACGCGTAGGACATGTTCTCGTCTTCGCGCAGGTTCGCGGCGCGGTGGTCCATCGCCTTCGGCGCCACTCAAACGGGGGGGTGCGAATACGATCGGAAGCCGAGAGAGTCCATTGAGCGGGTACGCCGTGTTCTTCGAAGATGGCCAAGACGTCGGCGGCCAAATCCTTGGTTGCCGCGTCCTCGCCCGGCGGCTCGATGTTGATCGCGCCAACGGCTAGCCAGAGGCCCTTTCCAAGGACCCCATCAATCACATCTTCTCCATGGAAGAACACGACACCGCGGTGCGCGGGCTCTGCTTGGGACCCGGCATAGGCCCAGCCGTCTTGAATCGTGAGGCCGAGGTCCTCTCTGGCGAATATGCCGTTTAGATTCAGTGTATCGATCGCAGCCGTGATGCGGTCATTGATCGTCGCGTCGGCCCAAGATGCCTCGCGGGACTGCTCATTCGCCAGAAACTCATCGGTGTGACTATGAAGACGAGCCCGCAACTCTGGCCCGGAATCAGCGAGGTCCTCAAACCATTCTGTGGCGCGGTCTTCAAGGGTGTCTTGGACTTCCGCCGTGGGCAAGTATCCGGCGCGCAGCTCGACCTCCCAGCCAGCCAGAAACTCTTGAACATCGGTTTCGGTGCTCTGTCGCAGTCGGCGCTGCCACTGAAAATGAGGGATCTCAACGAACGCGTTGCCCTCGCCCGTCCACTCAGCTTTGAGCTGTTACCGGCCGAGTTATTTGATGGGGAAGTGGACGGGCTCTGCGATGGGTATTACCGACCCGGCAAGAGGTCGCAGATATTGTGCCATGTCCTCGCGGGCCAAGAGGACGAGCGTCAGGAACGCGCGACTGTCCGAAAGGAAGATCGAGTCTACCGGTCGCTTACGTCGGAAGTGGCATTTTGGACTTGATGCGCCGCGAACGGGATGGCATATTGGTCCCTCACCACCGACATCGAGTCCTGCCATGATTCAGCCGAATATTTACGCCCCCCGTGAACTCTCCAATGGCGCGCTGGAGGACGAGATAGCGACCCTCGCGGCCCACATCGCGGCGGCCGAGTACCGCTTCCTGTGCCTCGTGGCCGAGCTTGACCGGCGCCAGGTGTGGGCGGCCCATGGCCTGCGCAGCGCCGCGCTCTTGGTTGGCATGGCGTTGTGGTGTGGGCCTGAACGCGGGGCGCGAGAAGGTGCGGGTGGCACAGGTCCTTGAACATGTGCCAATGATCAGCGAGGCCTTCGCCGAGGGCCGCCTTAGCTTCTCGAAGGTACGGGCCCTGACCCGAATCGCGGCACGATAAACGAGGCGTGGTTGCTCGGGCTCGCGCTCAATGGCACCGCGGTCCACGTCGAGAGGGTCGTGCGCCTCGCGCAGCGCTACGGCGAGCAGGAGGCCATCGACCTCGCCCAAAAAGCCGAGCAGCAGCGGCGGGTCGCCTGGCGCTGGGACGCAGACGGCAGCCTCATCATCGAGGGGCGCCTGCCCGCCGAGCTCGGGGCCCTGGTTATGAAGGCCCTTGAGGCCGCGACGGCGCCGCCGTCCAAGACTCCGGCGGCGCCCGAAAGCGTTACCGCGGTAACGTCTTTACCCGGCGAAACCCTCGTGCAACGCAGGGCAGACGCGCTAGTGGCGGTGGCCGAGTCCTTCCTGGCGACGGGCTACCGCGAGGGCCTCGCCGGCGAGAGAAACCAGGTGCAGGTCATTATTGAGGTTGGCGAGGTTGGCGAGGTTGGCGAGGTCGGCGCCGTCTGTGGTTGCGACACGCATGAGGCCCATATGGCGGCCCGGCCATCCATTGCACCACGGCGCGGCGTCTCGCCTGCGACGCCAGCCTCGTCGTCATGACCGAGGACTCGGCGAAAAACGTGCTCGATGTCGGCCGCCACCACGGCCTCGTCCATGAGGGCGGCTTTACGGTCGCGTCCGACGGCGCTGGTGGGTGGCACTTTGCGCGCCCCGACGGTACTGCGTTGCCTCGGTTCTTTTCGCCAGAGGCCGTGGTACCGGGCCAGCTCGTGGCATCCCAGAAGTGCATGGCCCTGTCGCCTCTATCACTCCGCCCCCGCTGGCGCGGCGAGAGGATGGACGACACTATGGCGCTCGGCGCCCTCCAGACCCTCGCGAGGCTGGCGCCGCTGGCGGCCTGATTGACCGTAGGCGCTTGCCCATCACGTAGCTTGGCCGAGGATCGTGTCCAGAGCCGCAACGAGATATGGCGACTACAATCTGAATACCGCCTCGTCTTGTGCGTCTCTGCCCACGCCCTATTCTTGTCCTTGGAGTGCGTCCCTATGAAGCTGCCTACGTTTTCATCGAAGTTCCTACGCTTCACCTCACCACTATTGCTCGCTGCATCGCTGGTCGCCTGTCAGGGCGCGCCCGGTCGCACGTCTTTGATCCGCAGCTCGCCAATCGGCCCTGGCGCCCGATGTGAGCTGGGTGGGATCCGTATCGATAGTGGTTTTGACGACAACCGCGACGGCGCGCTCGGCGCGAACGAGGTCTCCGACACCCAGTTCGTCTGCAACATCGAGGTGGACGGGCGGCAGTCTCTCGTGAGGGTCGTCGCCATCCCGCCTAGCGCGTCGGGTCCGTGTGGCCTCGGCGATGGCTCGCGGGTCTTGTCGGGTATCGACATCAACGCTGACGGCGCCCTCGGCGACGACGAGGTCACGGCCCGGGCGGTTATCTGCGGCGGCGAGGACGGGGCGAACGGCTCAAACGGCGCGAACGGCGCGAACGGCGAGGACGGCGAGGACGGCGCGAATGGTGAGGATGGCGCGACGACGCTGGTCCGTGTTGAGCAGGTCGCGCCGAACCCGGCTGGGGACTGCTTTTTTGGCGGTCTCAAGATCACCTCTGGGCTCGACCTTGATGGCGATGGCGTGCTCGCCCCGGGCGAGATCGAAGACACGGCCTTCGTCTGTTCCATCCACGTCAACGAGAACATGACGCTCGTCGAGCAATCCCTCGAAGCGCCCGGTGCCAACTGCGAAAATGGCGGCATCAAGTGGACGGTCGGCTACGACGCCGACGGCGACAAGGTCCTCGACTCCGAAGAGGCTGGCCCGCCGAGCTACGTCTGCAGCCAGCTCAACGTCATCAACGGCGTCACGACGCTGCTCGATGTGGCCGACGCGAGCGGCAATCAGTGTGCCTTTGGCGGCTACGTCTTCCGCTCGGGGCCAGACACCAACGCCAATGCGACCTTGGATGCGGCCGAGGTCTCCGACACAGCGGTCGTCTGCAATGGCAATAACGGCTTTAACAGCCTTGTCAAACAGGTCGCCGCGACCAACCAGTGCGGCGTCGACGGCGGCTGGGTCGTGACCTCGGGCCTTGACAGTAACCGAAATAATACGCTTGATACGGCCGAAATCCAGACCACCGGCCTCGTCTGCAACGGCCGCAATGGCACAGTCGCGGTGGACGGCAAGAACTCGCTTATCCGAATGCGCGATACCCTGAACGAGTGCAATCCGACGACGGGCTTCGTCCTTGAGATCGGCCTCGACGACAACATGAACAATATCCTCGACCCGGGCGAGGTCGACGACTGGGACGTCGTCTGCGACGGCTTCAACGGCTTTGACAGCGCGGTATATGTCGCCGAAGACTTTGACTTTTGCTATTACGGCGGCGTCCGCGTCGAGACAGGCCTCGACGAGAACTACAACGGCGTGCTTGACGAGGTCGAGGTGGCCAACATCTCGTACATCTGCGACGGCGCCCAGGGCTTGTCTGGCCTCGTCGACGTCGAGCCGGCCGGCTTCGACTGCCCCTTTGACGGTGTCTACTTCCTCACCGGCCTCGACACCGATGAAGACGGCTACCTCGACGAGGACGAGATCGACAACGAGCTCCTCGTCTGCTGGTGATGTGACGCTCAGCTCAGCAGCCAGCGCCAAGGCGTAGGCGCGACTCGTCGCCCCTGCGCCCTGGCGTTTAGCTGGCCGGCGGGATACCGACGAGCACGATGCGTTTGTCGTCGAATTTTGCGACCAGCTCAAGCTCGCCGCCGAGGGCCTCGACGTATCGTCGTAGTGTGGACACCAGACAATCGTCGAGCTCAGACCGAGCCTCAAGGCGCGAGACGTCTGCTTGGTTGATCTGTGATGCGCTCGCCACCTCGACCTGGGTCTTGCCGACCGCGTCGCGAACGCTGCGGAGGGTGAGCCGGACCCCGCGCTTGGCGCGCAGCCCGCGGCCCAGGACCCGGACCGGCTCGGCCTCGGGTTTGGCATTGTGCTGGATCTTCTGGCGCATCGTACACCTCCTATTTCGTAGACGGCACGCTCGGGCCGGATGGCCGGGCGCGCGCTGATGATTCGATCCCTCGCGCCGCGCTCGACGTTCACTACATAGAGGACACGCTCTCTCAAAGACATGCCGATCACGACCATACGGTCCGTGCCCAAGTCGTCTCTTATCGAGGTATGAGGTATATTGATTGCTGTTCAGCGAAGATGGTAGCGGCTTCAGCAAACGAAACACGATGCTTGGCGAGGTTGGCAGTTGCCTTGTCATCGTCCCATTTAAAGTCGCCTTCAATCTGCGTAGCCATCGTGAATAGAATATGTGCTGGGGGCCATATATGCAAGAAATGGGTGCGCTGTGCTCGGCGATTTCGCGTTCGACCCGATAGCCGGTGGCGATGGGCTGTTTGCCTCGTGGCGCCATGCCTCAAGAACGCGAAATCGAATCTCTCGTCGCGCGAAACCGTCTTGCTTTACGAGCTCAGCCGAGGACAACGCGATGAGATCTCCCGCGATATGGGCGACGACAAGCCCTGGGAGCACAACTCCGACATCTCCTAGCACAAGGCGATCTTCGAGGCGGCGGTCTGGGTCCGCCGCGCGCACAAAGGCAAGGTGCAAAACCCCGTGGCGGTGCGCCTCACGCTGCGCGTCGAGCCCCAAGACGACGAGGCCCGCGAGCTCCTCGAGGGCGAGCTGACGCCGGCCTGCGCCGCACGCCTCGTGGGACCGACCGCCCCGAACGGAATCCTGATGCGTCTGTTCGATGATTCCCTCGCTGGGGAGTCCTTCCCCGAGGCCCCGTCGGTCATCTGGTATTGCCATTGGCACACCGACGGGGACGCCGCGGTCGCGATCCTCGAGGGCTCGGAGCACTGGTTCGGAGACGCCGAGCCCGGCCCCACGGTCGACGTCCGTGCCTGGCCGGACGCCGAGCTGGATGACGATGATTGATTGAGATTCAATGAGTTGCATGCGCCCAACGATCAGCTGACTGCGATCGTTGGGCGCGTCTTGTCGTCGAATATCGCGACCAGATGAAGCTCTCCATCGAGAGCCTCGATGTAGCGTGGACACCAGACAATCATTGAGATCAAACCATCCATCAAGGCGCAAGGCGTCTGCTTGGTCGATCTAAAGGGCGCTAGCCACCTCGACTCCAAAATAAAATCAGTCGCTGTCTGGAGGCGCGGCTACCGGCTCCAGCGTGGCGGCCAGCGCGAGGAGTGGGCCAACAAGATCAGGGTCGACAGCCTGCGAGGTCTTCGTCACGGTTTCGAGGATCGCGGCCCGCAGCTCGGCTGGGAGCGTCCGCGCCACCACCGGCACGTGGGTGCCCAGCGCGGTGAGGAGCTTCGTCTTGGCGGCCGCCGGCGTCTCGGAAGACGTGAGGACTCCGAGGGCGCCCTGGATCTGGATGGCCATGCCTGTCTTGAACTTCTCAAGCCCCCTACGCCGCACGGCGAGGGTCGGCTCGTCGTCGGCGAACGACGCCAAGTAGGGCTCGAATAGCGGCGTCACGACCGCGAATGCCACAAAGAGGTGCGCGTAGATCATCGCGATCGCGTCGGGCTGCACCTCTTTGGCGGTCGCCCCGAGGATCATCGCCTTCACTCCAGCCTGGGTCGCCATTAGCAGCGGAACTAGCGTCTCGAACTGGCTTTGGAGCGTTGCGCCGCTCGCCTCGACCGCTGTCAGGGCCCGGTCGTCCACGAGGTGCTCGAAGAGAGGCCCTGAGCTGCCGTGTGGTGCCGGCAGATAGCCCGGTCCAGTCGCCGCAATCGCGAGTACAGCTTTCCAGCCCGCGGTCTGGGCCGCGGCGTCCCATTGGCCGGTCGGGGCTGGCCCGCCCGCCGCGGTATAGCGCTCCATCAGATCCGCCGCTGGTGGTACCGTCTGGGGCCCTGGCGCCTTGCAGCCCGCGAGGCAGACGAGAGCCGCCAGGCAAGCCCTAATCGCGCGGTGTGCGCCTTGCTGGGGATGCGGTGTCAAGGGGGTCTCCGGCGTACAGTGGCGTGTGGGTTGGGCGCTAGTGAGGGGTTCGGCGGGGGCTGCCGCCGACGTGCTCTGGTGGTGCACGTTTGGTGGGCGCCGTCAGGATAAATTATCGAATAATCTTAAACTATTCAATGGGGACGAGCCGCTCGAGACCGCCTTCGACCAGCCGCTTGTTCATTTCACCGATGGCCATCGAGAAGGTGCTGCCATACATCATGTCGGTCTCACTGACATGGGTCAGGGGTTTGACGCCCTGAACGCTGGCGGAGTAGCTAAACGCGTAGTTCTTCTCGCCGGAGCGGCGGATCGCGATGCCCCACGTCATCGTGCCGTACACGCGCGCAGCGACACCCGTATTGCCAACGGCCTTATCGACGATGGCACCGATAGAGCGGACCTCGACGTCGGCGACCATGTGCGGAGTCGTGGGGAGCTGCGCATCCGGTCCGACGACCTCGACGTTCGCGAAGAAACGTTTTAGCGCGTCGGGGAGGATCTGCTGCACCCAGGCGCGGATGTGGAAGACCTCAATATTCTTCATGCTAGGCTCGCGGACCGTGACGCGGTCGGGCACTCTGTCAGGATCGAGCACGAGATAGAGCGGCTGCTGGATCCGCGTCGCAACCATCGGCGATGGGTAGTCCAGTCCGAGCCGGTCGACATAGACGGGCTGCATGGCGCAGGCGGTCACGGTGGTAGCCAAGAGGAGAGAGGCGAGCGTAATCATCGGTTGCATGAGATCGTACCTACTCGGTGACCGGCGGCCTGTCCACTCGTCTGCGGTTGCCTTCAGGGCGGTCGCAGAGGTGCTGGTTGGGCACGAGGCGCCGCCGCCACGAGGACAACTCTAAAAATAACGGGCTTGTTCGCGTTGTCGTGAATTAATGCCCACCATAGGTGTCCTTGGGCCCAGCGAAGAGATCACTGGCTGAACCATAGACCTATGCATCGCGCCCGGTAGTGCGGACTGGTGTAGCTCTGCCGGCGGAACATCCACACCCCGCCGGTCGGGGCTCTCGGCTTGAAAAGTTGTAAAGACCCTTGAATCCTTTCCCGCTCGCCGGCTTACTGTGGGCCGCCGCCGGCCCCTTGCTTGGATCAGCGGCGCCCCACGACCTGCGACACACACGACCAGAGTTGCTCGGCGTCGGCCAAGCCTCGTGTCTCGCACCCAAACTGTAGGATTTCGTATGAATATCAAGACGTCTCGCTTTCTCGTCCGTTCCCTCCTCCCGCGCGTCGCCGCGGCCTCCGTCGCGGCCGTGAGCCTTGTGGGCTGCGGGGATGACACCCTTGGGCGCGGTGGTCCCGGGATCGCGTCGGGCTGCGCCAAGGTCGGTGAGGTGGTGGTCCTGCCCTTCGCCCGCAACTTCGACCTTGCTGCGGTGGAGGGCGGGTTCGAGGTCATCCTGCGCGAGGCCGAGGGTGCCGCCAGCTATCTTGTCGACGGCAATTCCGGCGAGGTCGCTGCGCGCGTGCCCTTCTCGTTCGCGCGCGGCGGCGATGTGCGCGTTGAGCGGCTCGGCGAGGGGCTCGTCGCGGCCTCCGTCTTCGGCGGGGTCTCCGAGGGCATCGCTGTCGCGACCCAGACCGCGGGCGTCTGGACCGTCGCACGCAGCACCGAGGCCGCGCAGGGGCGGACCTTCACCGATGGCAGCGCGGTGGCCGTCGACAGCAGCGGAAAGGTCGTGGTTGTATGGATCGGCCAGACAAACGGCGAGAGCACCCTCCTCTTCGCCAACTGGACCGCGGCTGACGGCTTCGGGGCCTACGACCAGATCATCCCCTCCGGCAATGCGCTGTGGGAGCTGGGCGTCGAGGTCAACGCCGCCTTCGACCCGGCGGGCCAGCTGCGCATAGTGGTCTCGGGGTCCGACGACGAGGGTGCGTCTGGGCTCTATACTCTGACCCGCGGTCTCGACGGCAAGTGGTCGACGGCCAAGCGCCTCAGCGCTCTCGGAGGCTCAACCCAGAGGCAGAGCATCACCGCCCTCGCGACGGGCTCGGCCGGTACACGCGCCTTCGCCGTCCAGCGGGCGTCCTTCGCCGACAACACCGACGGTGGCATCGCCTCCTGGGACCTGGACTCGGCTGAATTCACGGCCCTCTCTGGTCCCAAAGACCCGCGCCCGGTCGTCTCCGGGGTTGACGCGGCCTACCTCCTCGACGGGCGGGCGCTCGTCACGGCGAGTTGGGGCGCCAACAACTTGAACCCGACCGACAGCGACGACGAGGTCCTCGTCTATGCCTGCGACGGGATGCTGTGCCGCGAGGCCCTCGTCATCGACGGTCGCAACGGCACCTTCTTCGGAGCCAGCCGCATCGCGATCCGCGGGCAGGAGGGCGCCGTCGCCTACAATGCCGAGGCCAAGGGTGGCGCCGGGGTTGAAGAGACGCGCCTCCAGCGCTTTCGGTGTGTGCTGCCCAGCGAGTAAGACGCGCCCGTCTATTGGTTGGACGTCAAGCTAAAATGCCGATGCTGTCAGTTCGCCGGCGCGGTCGCGAGTCCGAACTGGCGGTCAAGTCCCGCGGAGAACTCGGGGGTCGCCCCAACGGTCACGCCGCCGAGCAGCATAAAGAGCTCCTCGGCGCAGCGCGCGTGGCCAGCGGCGTTAAAGTGCAGCTCATCGGACATGAGCCCCGCCACATCTTCGCCCGGGATGGCCGCGAAGAGGTCGACCAACATCAGGTCTTCGACGCGAGACATCAAAAAGCGGATGTCCTCCAGCTTCTCACCCAGCAGGTCCCGGACGATGCCCGCGTAGTCGCCAAGGTAGGGCCTCCAGTAGTCGTTCCACGCGTAGTTCACATAGACCACCCAGACGATGTCGGCGCTTGGGTTGCGGGCGTGAACGTCCTTCGCGATGGTCTCAAGATTGCCTGCAACTTCAAGTATCTTGGCGTCCAGCGCGGCGAGGTAGACGTCGAGGTTGGCGATCAACTCCTCAGGGCTGACATTTATGAAATCGTTTAGAAAATTGCCGAGGTCGTTACCACCAAGCGAGAAGACCACCAGGTCTGCCGCGGCGACGTGGGACTTGAGGGTGTTGTAGTGCCGCCCGCCTGCCAGCCAGTCGGCCGATTCGCTGCCAGGGACGGCGATATTATTGTTCGTGACCGTCGCAAATGGGTCGAGGAGGGTCTTGAGAACGGTCGGAAACCAAGGCTGCGGGCCGTAGTGGGGCAGGCTATCACCAAAGGTCATGATCGTGAGGGCCCCTTCTTCGATGGCGGCCGGCGTGCGGCGAGCCAGATTGTTGGAGTTGCATCGAATGTCGTCACGGACATCCGCCGAGACGAAGTAGCGCCCAGTCTTGAGGCCATCAAACGAGAAGGTCCCATCGGCGCTGGTCATGGACGTGCGGGTAGGCGCGCCCACGGACCGCAGCGAGATATTGAGCCCCGCGACAGGCGGTGAGTCCGCGCGAGGCCGCTGCAGATACCAGCTCTGTGCGAACCCACCTTCGTCCACGTAGACGCGTCCCGCCGCGCTCGGGCCCGTGGCGTTGACGTCGGGCGGGGCCGTGTCCTCTAGGGTCGTGTCTTCGCCGACATCGCGAGGTGAGACGACGGCGTCGTTCGGGTTGACGACGTCGCCGCCGTCGGAACCGTCGCGCTGCTCGGAGACGGTGTCGGTGGCGATGTTCTGCGGTGTCGCGAAATCATCACACCCGGTCGCGACCAGCAGGAGGCACAGGGCTCCCAAGGTCAATCGCGCCAGAGGCCCGCTCAGAGAGGGCGTCGTGAGGCCGTGTCGTGAAAGTGGGGCGGCGAAATGGCGTGATTTCAAAGGATCTCCAACGGTCAGTTGACGAGCTGCGAGGTCACCCTCCGGGTTCTAAGCCCTTCGTGTCAAGTTCGATGCGCTGCCGTGCGCCATAAGCGTCTGAAGTCAAAAGACAAAACGCCCGGTGTGCGGTCGGCACGCCGGGCGTCTGCGATGGTCTAGCCGAGAGGTTCAGCGGCCCTGAAGGCGAATATACCAGGTCAGCTTGGCGAGGCCCTTCAAGACGTGGGGCACGCGCTTGAAGAGGTTGATGCTCGGCGGACGCTTCTCGGAGATGACGATGGGCACCTCGATGATGCGGAAGGCGTCACGCTCGGCCCGGATGACAAGCTCGGACGCGAAGAGGTCCTTATCGGCCACGCAGCGCGACACGACGGGCAAGAGGCGCTCGCGGTGGAAAGCCTTGAGGCCGTGCGTGTCCGTGCCCTTGAAGTCCAGCATCGTCTTCAGCATGCCGTTGATGACGGCCGTGCCCATGCGGCGCACGAAGGGCCGCTGGTCTTTCGCGTCGCGATGGGCCTTGGACCCGATGACCATGTCGCACTGATCGGCCTGCAAGAGAGCCAAGGCGCGCGTGTGAAAGGCCACGTCGCAGATGTCGATCTCGTCGCAGAGCACAAAGGTTCCGCGGGCTTCGAGGATGCCGCGGCGCAGCGCCTTGCCATAGTTTGGCTCGGGAGAGTGGAGGACGCGGACGAAGGCGTGCTTGCGCTCCAGCTCGTAGGCGTGCTCGAGGGTCTTATCCGACGACCCGTTCTCCGTGATGATGATCTCATAGGGGAGACCGGCCTGCTGCTCGTCGAAGCGCACGATGAGATCGTGGATCGCCGTCTTCAAGAGGGCCTCTTCGTTGTAAACAGGGATGACGATCGAGGCGACCGGCACCACAGGCGTGGTTGGCGTGGGCGCTTCTGTCTTGGCGTCGCTTGGGGGAGTCGTCTTCGTCACCGTGATTCTCCGCGAGAGGGGCTAGGACGCGTGTCTGGCGCCCGAGGGCATATATCGACCCGTCAAGAGGGGTGTCAACGTGCATTTCCGTGCTATCGTCTAAGCGTCCGCGCTCGCCGCACTTGCCCTCCCTCGGAGCAACCATGAAACGCACCGCCTTCGCCACCGCGACCGTCGCCAACCTTGGCCCAGGCTTCGATGTACTCGGTCTCTGTCTTGACGGGCCGGGCGATCGCGTGACCGCCGAGCTCATCCCAGGTGGCGAGGTCGAGATCGCCGAGATCACCGGCGACGGCGCGCTCCTGTCACGCGAGGCCACCAAGAACTGCATCGGGGTTGTCGCCCGGCATCTGCTCAATCGCTACGCGGACCCCTCGACGGGTGTGCGCCTTTGGCTCGATAAGGGGCTGCCTTTGGGCTCCGGGCTCGGCAGCTCGGCGGCTAGCTCGGTCGCGGCCGGCGTGGCGGTCTTAGCGTGCCTCGACATCAACATGCCGCGGGACTTCGTCTTCGACTCGGTCCGCGAAGGGGAACGCCTCGCGACCGGCTCGCCCCACCCAGACAACGTCGCGCCAGCGCTCTTTGGTGGCGCCGTGGCTTGCCTTCACGGCATCGGCGAGCACGTCGACGTCGTGACCTTGCCGGTGCCCGATCGCCTCTTCGTTGTGTGCGTGAAGCCGGCCTTCTCGCTGTCGACCGAGGTGGCCCGCGCAGCGTTGCCCCGAGACATCCCAATGGCCGACGCGATCAGGAATATCGGTGCCGTGGCGGGTCTCGTGAAAGCGTTGATGTCAAATGATCTCAACTTGCTCGGCCGCTGCCTCGAAGATCGCCTCGCGACCCCCTACCGTAAGGGCCTCATCCCTGGTTACGACGCCGTCGTCGCCAGCGCCTTGGCGGCTGGGGCCCTAGGTGCCGGCATTTCCGGTGCAGGTCCAAGTATATTTGCGCTGACCGACGGACGAGACGCGGCGATGGAGGCCGCCGACAGGATGGTCGACGCCTTCGAGAGCGCCGGCCACGCCTCAACCGCCATCGTCTGCGGCGTCAATCATCGTGGGGCCGAGATCATCGAGTGAAAGGGTCCAGCCCGTGCCGTTGGGTTCCTCGGGAGACTTCCTGAGCCGTGGGTCAGGCGTACATCCGTCCGACGATAGCCAGCAGCAGATTCGAGCCCGCGTGGACCGCGATCGCGGCACCGAGATGCCCCTGCCGGGCGCGTAGCCAGCCGAACAGCAGCGCCGGGAAGAAGACCAGCAGGCGATGGGGCCCGGGGATGAGGATGGGGTGCAAGAGCGCGAAGGCCGCCGAGGCTGCGATGAGGCCCCACCCGACCTGGACGCCCATGAGACGCCACGGTTTGCCCCACATGACGTCGAGGCGGCTCTGCAGATAGCCCCGGAAGAAGTGCTCTTCAGGAAGGGCGATGAGCCCCAACTGGATCAATATGAACGCGACGAGCCACCAGAGGTCATGGGTGCCGGCGAGGCGCCCGTCGTCGCCCGGGGTCGCGCCGCGGGTACCGAGGCGGATGCGGTCGGAGGGCACTAGACGCCCACCCTGGCCGGTGATCCGGTAGTCGAAAGCGTCAATTCCGGTGAGGTCCAGGCGGAGACCTTGGCCGGGTTGGACCGTGAAGACGCCATGCCCATCGGGCCGTACGGCGCCGACGACGGTCGCGGTCGATCCCCCCCGGCAAGAGACACCACGGGCGTCAGGAAGTATGGCGGCGCTAGGGCGCAGCGCGATGGCCTCATTGGACGGCGCGATGACCCACAGAGTCCGCTCCTGGGTCCAGGCCACGACAACGTCGCGACCGCAATGCACTTCTGGGGCGTATTCGAGCGCCTCGTCCCAGCGCGCCACGCGGTCTGCGGTCCACTCGACCGGGCGCTCGAGGAGCTGCGTATAGACGAGATGGAAACCACCGACAAAGATGGGGAAGACGATCGCCATCGTGCCCAGCGCGAGGCGGAGGCCGGGCCAGACCGGGCCGATGGTGAAGGCGCATTGGTAGCCGGAGGGCGAGGCCCCGCGAGGCCAAACCCAAAAGGGCGCCTGCAACAACACGATCGCGAGCCCCAGCTGCGTGTAGCCGGAGACGGGGGGGATGGCGAGCTGCGCGATCAGGAGCGCGAAGGTCGTGCCAAAGACAATCGCGAGGGCGCGCCCGACCTCTCCTCGCGGCGGCCACTGGGCTTCGGCCGGGATCTCGGTTGCGGGCTGCGGGCCTGAAGGGGATCTCGCGCCTTCGTCTGGGCTGTCGGGATGGGCCACGGGATGCTTCTCATGTGACAAGGGTTTGACTTTGCAGGGCCGCTAAGGACAATGTCCGCCGACTTTGGCGACGCACGTCCGGCCGTCGGCGGGGCAGTTGCGTTACGGTCACGGCGATGACTCGCCATCCGATTGAGGGGGAACGATGCACGGAATCGACGCAACACGAAAGGACAGTTGGGCGCCACGCGCGCAAGACGACGACCGCCGCCGCTTTAAAGGCTGGCGCGCTCCCATGAGCCTCGTGTTGGTCGTCGCTACCGCGGTATTGCCCCTGACGCACCTCACCCTGCCGTCGCTGTCGGCCGCCCACGCGGCGCCGCCGCCGAGCGACGCCCGCCGTGTCTTGATCGTGAAGACGCAGGGCGGCGCGGGGCTCTCGAACATGGTGACGAACCGGGTCTCCGGCTTCGTGGACAGCATCATCCCCCTGGACAAGCGGGTCGAGCAGGTCGCGGCGGCGGCGCTCACGGTCGCTTTGGTGCCCGAGGCGCTCCCGGTGAAGGCGAAAGGCGTGCACTCGCGCACGGTCGCCAAGGGTACCCTCGATCGCGCCGAGAAGTCAGTCGTGGATGCGCGCAAGCTCGCCGGCAAGAAGAAGTGGGACGCCGCGGTGCGCGAGTACACCAAAGCAATTGCGTTGTATACCAAAGAAATTTCGCAGCTGATGGACTTCAAACAATACCAGGACGCGCTGGTTGAGCGCGCCATGGCGTACTTAGAGGCGGGCTACGACGATAATGGCGAAGAGGAGCTCCTGCGCACCCTCGCCCTCGATCCCGAGCTCCAGCTACCCCCCAACGCTCCGGCGGGTGCCCAGGCCGTCCTTGAGCGCGCTAGGACACGGATTCAGTCCGCTCACGGGCACCTGACCGTCAACGCGACGCCGGTCGGCGCGACGGTGATCGTGGACGGGCGCCTGCCCAAGACCGCTCCGGCGACCTACGAAGCCCTCCCGCGCGGCGAACACGTCGTGCAGGTCCTCGCCCAAGACTATCGGGGTGAGGGGCGCATCGTGTTGCTCTTCGACACCCCCGTGCAGCTTGACGTCGAGCTCAAGGCCCTCCCCGGGGTGACACCCCGGCCTCTGACTCCCGCGCCTGCAAGCGGCCTCCAGGCCCCCACGGAGGTGGCCACTGGGCTCGAGCCCTTCGCCGCGACGGGCGACTTCGGCGCATCCTTTCAAGAGCTAGCCAAGCGCATCGCCAAGAATAACAAGCTCGACGCGATCGTGATATCGTTTATTAAGCAGAGGGGCCGCGGCTACGAGCTCGCGACCCTCGTCTGGAGCGCCGAGTTCAACCGTGTGGCGCAGGTCGCCGCGACCACCCTGTCCGCGGACCTCTCCGGCCTGCAGCTGTCGGTGCTCGACATCGCCGAGACGACCGTCGACGCGGTCGTCAAGTTCCCCCTCTCATCCGCGGCGACGGGTCGTCCGCCGATCTACGACGAACCAGCCGGCATCGCCGCCGTGACCCCACCAATCATTGCAGTACCACACGATAACCGGGCCCCCATCGTCATCACACCCGCGGTTGATCCGAAAAAGCCCGGTGGAAGTTCGGTCATGCAAAACGATCCCAAAGCGCCGGTCGTCGCCGTCGTCCCGCCGAAGGACCCCGTGAAACCAGTCACGACCCCGGGCGTGGTCGGCGTGGTGGGTCCTGTCGGCGTCATCAGACCCCCCGAGAGGCCCGAAGACCAGCCAGAGTTCTACGAGACGTGGTGGTTTTGGACGCTGACGCTTGGGTTGGTCGCCGGAGGCACGACAGCCGCGGTCCTAGCGTCGGATGCGGGCAGCACGCCCTCAGGGTTTCGGACGAGCGTGAGCTGGTAATGGATATTTTGAACACAATGAACGTCTCTACTCCATCTATCATGCCGCCCGGGTGTTCCATGGATAACCGCCAGCCCTCACACCGCCGCACGATGCCTATCGCGGGCGCCCGCGTCCTCGCTTTATCGATTGCGCTCTTGACCTCCGCCGGCCTCGCTGCTGGGTGCGGCGACAGCGCGCCGATGCAAGACGGCATGCGGGCTCACCTCTACGGGCCGGTCGGCGCCGAGAATCCCTTTCAGGATGTCGGCTGGATGCGCCTCTATGTCCGCGGCGACGGTCTCGACGCGCCCCTCGGTCGCTTCGTGCGCTATCTGCCTGGTGGCGCGGCGGATCTCGAGGGGATCCCCTTTGGGGCCCCGGGTGAGATGCGACAGCTCGTGGTCGAGGGTTGGGTCGATGCTGGCGGGCAGCCCTCCTACATCGTCAGCACGGGTCGCTCGCAGTGGTTTGAGGTCCGTCCTGAGGGTGAACCCCTTGAGCTAGAAGTACTCTTCACCCGCGTGAACAGTATCGTTGAGCTCCCGGCCTCGTCGACGGGCGCCGCCCAGCGACTGCAATCCGGCCGCATGGGTGCAGCCACCACGACCAGCGATCGCGAGGTCATCGTCACCGGTGGCGGGACCCTCGACGTCGCGAGCGCCGCTTGGTGGAAGGGCGAGGCCTTCACGCGCACCATCGCGTCCGTGGAAGTCATTGATTTGGCGACGAACGCGGTCAGTCCGCGCAAGGACCTATTGACGCCGCGGGTCTGGCACACCGCGACCGGCCTCATCTACGGACAGGCCATTATCGCGGGCGGCTTCGGTGCCGCCGGCGAGCGCTTAAGCGCGGTCGAGCTCTACAACCCACCCAACGTCAGCGGTGGGGACCCGGCTCCTCTGCCGGGCCTCGCGGTCCCGCGCGCCGCGCACACGGCGACCCTCATCGACGCCGAGCAGCGCCTCATGCTGTTCGTCGGCGGTGACGCCTCCGGTACCTGGGAGCTCTGGGACCCGATTACGGGCTCACACGGGGCCGTGGCGCTGCCCGACAGCAAGCCGCGCTGGCATCACCAGGCGACGGCCTTCACGATCCCCGGCCGGACCGAGCCAGGCGTCTTGATCACCGGCGGCGAGAGCGGCACGGAGGTGCATCAGACCTCAATGCTCTTCGACTCGGTCACCAAAGAGCTCATCCCCTTCGGCGAGAACATGCCCGGTGGCGCTCGGACCCAACACGCCGCGGTCTTCGTGCCGGACCAGAACATCATCTACCTGATTGGCGGGTTCACGAACATCGGCCGCACGGGCGTGACCGATCGCATCGACGCTTTCGATTCTGGGCTCGTGCGCTTTCGGGCCGACGCCGCGGGGCTCGTCCTGCAGACCGCGCGCGGTGGGCTCTCGGCCGCTTTGCTTAATGATAACCGGGTGCTCATCGCCGGCGGTATCGGCCGGGACACACCAAACGGGGCCCTTAAACCCCTCCGCAGCATTGAGCTTATCTACGATTTCGTCGACGTCGCGACCCAGCTCCGCGAGATCCGCATCTCCTCAAGCTACACGACTGGAGGCGGCGGCCAGATCCCGACCATGAACGCCGAGCGCGTCGGACACTCGGTCGTCGCGTTGCCCTCGGGCCATGGAGTCGTCGTCGGCGGCGCGGGTATCAACCCTCAGGGCGGCGGTTTTCAGCCGCGCCTCGAGGTCGTCGCGTATAACCCGCAATAAAACAACGCTTCCGGCGAGGCGTCTTGGACGCTGACAGCGGAGCCGCCGAAGGTCGGTTCTCACACAAGATACGGGCGTGAGCTATCGCTCGGACGCGCCTTTTGTGGCCGGTCACTTCCTGTTACGGTGCTCGCATGACGACTGATCTCGACCACGCCATACGCTGGCCCAAGACGCGCCTCTTCCCGTTGTGGCTGGGCCTCCTGGTTATACCGCACCTCGTCGCCGCGCCGGCCTTGGCCGCCGAGATCCCGGGCCTCGAGGTCCGGATCGGGCCCGGTGACAGGACGGTCGTCGCGGGCGCCAGCATCATCTACGAGGCGACGGTCGTACACGGGGGTGCCCAAGCCCTAACCCGCGAGTCCGCCACCGGCGGCGTGGGCCTAAACGTAGCTGTTCCCAAGGGGTTCACCCTCGACGCCGCGGAGGCGCGTGTGGTCCTAGCTTCGGGTGTAGAGGTCGGCGCGCGTTTCCGCCAGGCGGCCGACGGTCAATATCAGATCCAGCAGGACCGCGACGGCGCTCCCCTCACGATGAACCTGCTGCCGGGGCAGGGCCTCCGTTTCCGCTTCGCGCTGAGAGCGACCACACGGGTCAAACCCATGTCCGTCGTCGAGCTGGGCGTTTCGGTCGGTGACGCTCGCGGCGTCTCTATCTCGCCCGCGGTGAAGGCCCGGATCCGCGTGGACGCCCAGCCCGAGTTTGATCTCGGCTACGTCCTAGGGACGGTCTATTGCGATACCAATGAAAATGGCGCGCGCGATGCGGACGAGCCTGGCCTCGGCGGGGTGCGGCTCGTGTCCGACACGGGCCGCGCCGTCGACACGGATCGCGACGGTCGCTGGCATATCCGCGATCTCCGCGCTGGCGCGCATCTCGTCAAGTTGGATGTCAACACACTTCCGCCTCAGGCGGGCCTCCTGGGTAGCCCCCGCGCCCTCCTAGACGTCACCCCGGGTCTTCCCAAGTCCTCGGATTTCCGGGCATCCTGCCATTGGGTCGCGGCCAAGCCCGACAAGGTCGCGGCGCCGTCGCCCAAGGACTCGCCGCTCGTTAAGACCCCCTCATCTGAGACCCCGGTTCATGCGTCCGAGGCGGGCTGGGTCACCATCCACGGCGACGTTGAGCAGCTGGCCGCGTCGGTCGGCCCGTTGTCGGTCACCCCCGCGCGGGTGCGCCTGCTCGCGACGGTGGCCGCGGTCGCCAAGCCCACGCCCGGTCCCTTCAACTTGCCGTGGTCGCCGCGCGGGCTCATCCAGCCCATCGGCCTGAACATCCGCGTCGAAGGCGACCGAGGGGCCGATGCACCGAAGGTCACGCGGTGGGAGATCGTCATCTCCCGGCGGGACGGCCTGCGGGCGACGCCGCTGCGCGTGTACACCGGTGGCGGGGTCCTCCCTGAGGTGATCGTCTGGGACGGCAAAGAGACCGAAGGTGGCGCGACGCCTCCGCAAGGAACCTTGTACGAAGTGCGAGCGACGGTCGCGCGTAAGGGGCAAGACTTTCGCGATGTGCTCACGAGCGCCCCTGTCCTCGTCGGAGTTGGTTGGGTACTGGGAAAAGAACCGGCTGATTTCAAGTCTATGGCAAGTGAGATGCTGACCGGCGACTACTTCGACGCGGAGGGCAACCCCCGGCCGACCCTCGACCGCGCGATCCGAACGCTCAAACCCCTCTTCGAGGCGCACCCCGACGCGGCCGTGCTCATCGAGGTCGACAGCCCCGCCGGCACTAGCCCCGATCTCGACGCCCTGCAGTCGGGTCGCCGCGCCTACACCCTGTCCGAGGCCGTCCGACGGCTCTTCGGCGTCTCCTCAAACCGCGTCGCGACCGTGGGACATGGCTCCTCACGCGCCTCGGGCCCTGCGCGCACACAGGCAGACAGGGCCAAGCAGCGTCGCGTCACGATCACCCTCTATCCCGCAGCACCCGCAGACGCGATGGTGGTGCCACCAGCGCCGGTGTACGAGCCGTCGGTCTTCCTCGATGGTCGCGAGGTCGCCGCCGGAACCGAGGGCGTCTTTGGAACCCTCGCGCCCGCCGGGCGAGAGGTCGGTCTGTCAATGACCACCACGGAAGACGCGCGCCGCGAGCTCTACATGAAGGCCACCCGCGACGCGGAGTTCGAAGCGGCTGCTGTCGCCACCATCGAGACCGATCCCCTCGTAAATTTCGGCGGCGAACCCCTTCGAAGCGCTTTAGGGCCGGCCGCCATCGCCAAAGACGCCATGGCAAAGGTCACCTCGACCGCGGGTCAGTTGGAACTGCAGCTTCCCGCCAAGGGCAGCGAGCTGCAGGCGCCGCGCCTCTTCATCCGCGGCCAGACCCACCCGGATAACGTCGTGACCGTCGCTGGGCAGCGCGTGTACGTCGGCGCGGATGGCAGCATCGCCCAGCTCGTCGCGGTCCCCTCGGACACCAAAGAGCTCCTCATTGAGAGCCGCGATAAGGCCGGCAACGTGGCGACCCTCGCGTGGCCGCTGCGCGTCAGCACCACCGAGTTCTTTCTCTTGGCCCTCGCCGATGCCTCAGGCGGACAGGCCGGCGCCCGCCTGACCGAACTGACCCACTATGATGCTTGGAAAAACAACGATCTCTTCGTCGCCGGTCGTGGTGCCCTCTACGCCAAGGGGCGCGTCTCAGGCGCCGTGCTTGGCAAAGAGCTGCGTTTTGAGGCCCACGTCGACTCGACGAAACGCAGCGGGTTCGATCCCTTCTTCCAACAGATCGTCGACCCGGCGCGCGACTATGTCGTCTTCGGCGACGGCACCGATGACCTCATCGCGGCCAATACCCGCGGGCCCCTCTTCGTGCTCATCGAGGTTGACCGCTCTAAAGTTGGTTGGGGTTCCTTCAATACCGACATGCGCGGCCTTCACCTCTTCCGCTACGAGCGCACCTTTGACGGCGCCCACACCGACATCGACTTCGCCGCAGCGAAAGGGTGGCAGACAAAGGTCAAGGCCTTCGCATCGGCAGAGAACCGAAAGCTTATAAGACGTTATGATGAGATGCGCGCGACCGGCGGGTCTCTCTATTATCTCAGTAGCAAGCATATCGCGCGCGGCTCCGAGCGCGTCGACCTAGTCCTACGCGAGCTCGACACGAACATGGAGCTCGGCCGCGCGCGCCTGCAACGCGACCAACACTACCGCGTCGACTACTCCAGCGGCCGCATCATGACCGAGGCGCCTATCCCCTCGGTCGTGGACGCCTTCTTCTCGATCGATGGCTACCAACCTTTTGGCGGGCACGCGATCCTCGATGGCCACCAGGTCTGGGTCATCGTCTCCTATGAGATGGACGCGGCCGAGAGCGGTGGCGACATCGCCTGGGGCGTGCAGGGCACGCAAGAGATCGCGGGGATCGTGGAGATCGGCGCTGGCATCGTCCGCGAGGGCCGCCCGGCCGGCGCCGGTGGATCGGACCCGAGCTATATGCAGTGGGGCGTCCACGCCAAGGTTAAGGCAACCGAGAACTCCTTTGTCGGCGTCGAGTTCGCGAGGTCACGCGCCAAAGAGGGGGTCTCCTTCCGGTCCACGGACGGTGGCCTGCGCTACGACGACCTCGACCGCGCGACTAACGCTGACGCGGGCTACGGCGTCTTCGCGACCCTGCAGGCCGAGGTCGCGGAGCTCGCCGGGCTCGAAAAAACCGACCTCGACCTTCAGGTCCGCGGGCACTGGCAGCTCCTCCAGCCGGGGTTCCGCACGGCCGGTCTAGCCCACGAGGAGGCGACCGAGAAGTGGGGCGGCGAGGCCATCTGGAAGCCCACTGAGGCTTCAAGCCTGCGCCTGCGTTATGATGGCTCGACGATCCTGCTCGACCCAGCGCCCGATTCGACTGATCTAAACTCGCGCGCCATCATCAGAAATCGCCTCAACGCCCGCTATGACCATCGCCTGAACGTGGCTTGGGCGCTTCACGGCGAGGCCTCTATTGGCCAGCACCGGGACGACGCGATCGTCGACGAGGTCCCCACGACCGGCGCGGTCTCTATCGGCATTCGGTGGACGCCTCTGTCGCGCCTCGTGCTCTCGCTCAGCCAGGACACCCTCTACGGTGGAGATGACCGCGTGCTTGGCGACGGCGCCCTCAGCCGCCTCCAGACGAATGTCGGCGCCGAGCTTGGCATCACCGATGAGACGGCCTTCCGCGTCGTCGAGACGTTCCGCTGGAACGGAGACAACGCGACGCGTATCGGGCTCATCAACCGCGCGCCGGACGGCAGCCGCAGCTATCTCGAGAACCGCATCCAGCGCGGCGATCGCAACGGGCGCCTCATCCAGAGCACCGTCCTCGGCGCTGAGACCCCCTGGGGCGGGGCCGACGGTCGCGCCTTCGGGGAATATCGCCTGGGTGGTGGCGTCGGCGGCCGCACCAACCGCGCAGTCCTCGGCCTTGGGCGCGCCTTTGAGATCGCCCCCGGCGTGCGCACGACCCTCGCCTACGAGCGCTCTCAGGCCCTCGACGCCCCGGGCGGCAGCGGGCGAGGGGCGCGCGATGTCCTGTCCGGCGGTCTCCAAATCCTGGCCTATGACCGACTGAAACTTAACGGTATTTTTGAGGTGCGCTGGGACCGCGACCGTCCCGCCGAGGCGGCGTCCGAGGCCTTCCAGAGCGTCGCCCGGGTCAACGCCGACTTCAAGCTGAGCGACGATTTCACGGTCATCGGTCTGCTCGACTACGGCCTCACCCAGAACCTCGAATCCCGAGCGGTCATCGCCGAGAACCTCGTCGGCACCCTCGGCGTCGTCTGGCGTCCCCTCACCCATAACGATCTCCTACTCGCCTTGCGCTGGTCCCGCGTTATTCAGCGCGAAGGGCTTAGCACCGTGGATTTGTTCGGAGAAGACCACAGCTTCACGACGCGTGAGGACAGCGATCTCCTCTCCCTCGGTGTCATCGTTGAGCTACCGTGGCGCTTTCAGCTCACTGAGAAGGCCGTCTGGCGCCGGACCGGCCAACGCACGAGCGACGGCGGCCTCATCGCCAACAGCGACGCGCTCTTGTGGATCAACCGCCTCGCCTTTCACATCTATGAGGGCCTCGACTTCGCGGGCGAATTCCGGGCCCTGCTGTCGCTCTACGGCAAGGTCATCGAGCAAAACAGCGGCCTCGTCGAGGTCAGCTACGTCATCGCCGATGCGGCCCGGCTCGGTGTTGGTTGGAACATCAACGGTCTCGCGGGGGGCGTCCTACCCGGCGAGCAGATGAACGACATCAAGAACGGCTTCTTCCTTCGAATCAGCGGGATGTATTGACCCCCTGCATATTAACCATCGTGAGACCCCGGGCCCTCAAAGGCGAAGTGTTCACGATGGTTGACATGCCGATCGGGCGCGGTTACCTTCTTCGCGCCGCCGGGCGGGTGCCCGGTTGCCCACCACGATACCGATACTTCAGGCTTCCGTTGCCCCATCCACGAGATAATCGACCCCACGAAGAGTCCTATTCTTCGGGCACGCGTGTGCATGTCAGGTTATACCGTCTTGGGTTAATGGTTGCTTCAGCAATCTTCATGCGTGCCGTGACCCTCGGGTCTCGACCGCATGATGGTGTTCTCGGCGCGACGGTCTTTTCGCCCGGTCTTCGACGCTCTCTTGCGTCTTTGGCCATCCTCGTCGCGCTCTGCGTCGGGGCGCCAGCCATCATGGCTTGCGGCGATGACGTCCGCTGTCCTCAGGGCACCACAGGCGACCCGTGTCGTCCTGACGGCCCTGTCGGCACCGAGCCAACCCCCACGGGGCTTTCCCGCCCGGATGCGACCCTCGCAGATGTGACGCAAGTCACTGATGTGAATGTTGAACTCGACGGTGAAGCGCCTCTTGACGACACAATTTCCGATACCACCCACGAACCCGAAGACAGCGACGCGAACGCGGTCGATACGCTTGAGGAGGCCGGCCCCGATGCCGGTCCCGACAGCGAGGACGATGCTACCGAGCAGGCCGATGTGGCCCCCGATAGCGCGTCTATTTGCCCATCGCCGCGTCACCGTAACGCTGTCTTCATGACGACTCCGAACATCCATAGTCCGGCCCTCGCGACTCACGGCATCGCCGCCTGTTGCGAGACCCCGCTGCACGACTTGTCCGACCTCTCAGATTCTCCGGCCTCCCAGCAGCACCACGCGGTGTTGTCTGACGTGCTTGGCGATCATGAGGTCTTCAGGACTTAGGCAGACGCGGATGTTGCGGGGTCTTTTTGGAGAGACCCCATGGCAGAAAAACTTCTTATTAATGTCGCTCACGAAGAAACACGCGTCGCCCTTGTTGAATCAGGCCGCCTCGCGAACTTCGAGATCATCACGTCCCTCGCGGACAACAACAAGGGCAGCATCTTCAAGGGCGTCGTTCACCGTGTGAACGCCTCCCTTCAGGCTGCATTCGTGGACTACGGCGCCGAGAAGCAGGGCTTCTTGCCCCTCGCCGAGATCCACCAGCGCTACTATCCCAAGAATTTCGACAAGAACAGTAGCCGCCGCTCGACCATTATGGACGTGCTGAAGCAGGGCCAAGAGGTCATGGTTCAGGTGGTGAAGGACGAGATCGGGCAAAAGGGCGCGACCCTCACGACCTACATCTCGCTCGCGGGTCGTTCTCTCGCGATCGAGGCCGACTCCGAGAAGGCCGGCATCTCGCGCCGCGTGTCTCAGGACGAGCGCAATCGCCTCCGCAAGGTCATGAAGGACCTCGACGTGCCGGACGGCTTCGGCGCCATCATGCGTACGGCCGCGGCCGACCAGGACGATGACGACATCCACAGTAACCAGAACTATCTGATGATGCAGTGGAATAACGTCCAGGAGCGCTTCAAGGCGCAGAAGCACCCGGGCCTCATCCACCAAGAGCTGCCCCTTCCCCTGCGTTTCATTCGGGATTCGTTGTCGAACTCCGTCGATGAGATCCTGGTCGACGACAAGAAGACCTACGAAGAGGTCCGCAACTTCTGCATTGGCGTCGCGCCCGAGCTCGTGCCTCGCGTGAAGCTCTACGATGACCCCCGTCCGCTGTTCTTCCGCTTTCAGGTCGAAGAGCAGATTGACGACATCTTCGCCCGCAAGATTGAGCTCCCCTCAGGCGGCTCCATCGTCATCGACCAGGCCGAAGCCCTCGTCGCGATCGACGTCAACTCCGGTCGCGTCAAGACCGACGACATCGAAGACACGGCGACCAAGACGAACCTTGAGGCTGCGGCCGAGATCGCGCGTCAGCTGAAGATCCGCGACCGGGGCGGTCTCATCGTCGTCGACTTCATCGACATGCGCGACAAGGACAACATCCGTAAGGTCGAAGAGACCATCCGCAATGCCTTCTCGACGGACAAGGCCAAGGTCAAGTTCTCGCGTATCAGCGAGTTTGGTCTCATGGAGATCAGCCGCCAGCGCCTGCAGAGCTCTGTCATGCGCGGCAGCTTCACCAACTGCCACACCTGCGGCGGCACGGGCCAGATCCGCAGCGTTGAGTCGAGCTCACTCTTTATCCTGCGGCGCCTCAAAGAGACCCTGATCCGCGGCAGCTACGAGCGCGTGGAAGCTCGGATGCCCGTCGGGATCGCGAATTACCTGTTGAACAGAAAACGTCAGGATCTCGTCGCCCTCGAGCGCCAGACGGGCTCGTCGATTGAGGTGATGGCCGAAGAGCATTGCCCGGCGATGAAGGTCTTCTTTGAGCTCACGACGAAGGCGACCGCCTCTCAGCGCCGGGCGCGCCGCGTCCTGCAAGAGATCGACCTCGTCCGATCGGACGTCGACAAGCGCGATCTTGAGGACGGCGAAGTATTTGCAGTTGAAAAGGAATCGTCAAAAGACGCCGAGCCGTCGATCTTCGCCGATAGTCGCGACAGGCTCGACGCACAGAATCGCATCTTGGAAGAGGGTATCGCCCGCAAGCGCGAGATCGAGATCGCCCAGAAAGAGGCCGACGATGCGTTGCGTCGCCAAGAAGAGCTGCGTCTCGACACAGAGCGCCTTGAGGCCGAGACCGAGAAGATTAAGGCCATTGACGCTTCGCGTCGCGCAGGCCTTGGGCTCTGGGGACGCGTGAAGGCCTTCTTTGGTGGCCTGCCTGCGGCTGAGACTGAGTCTGCGGACCAGGCGCCGGAGCGTCCGAAGCGGAAGAAGAGGGACGAGGAGACACGTCGCGTTGAGGGCCGTCGCGATCGCGATGACCGTAAGCGCCCGGCGCGCAGTGAAGACAAAGACAAAGAGCGCAGCTCCTCGAGCTCAAGCTCGAGCTCGAGCTCCAGCGACCGCCCCGAGCGAGCCGACAAGCCCGAGCGGAGCGAGCGTCGTAGCCGCGACCGTGACGGAGCGGACCGAGGCACAAGGCAGCGCTATCCGGCGCGGGTCGAAGGCGCCGGCGAGCTCGTGGACGCTGGTGGTGCGGTGGTGCAGTCCGTCGTGACTGGGTCTTCGTCCTCCTCCTCATCCTCGACCGCCTCGTCATCATCCTCGACCTCCTCCACGACCTCCTCGTCCGCGTCGAACGACGCAAACAAGAAGAAGCGTCGTCGTCGTCGTGGCGGCCGTGGCCGTGACGAAGGCACCGAGGGTCAGGTCGAGGGCGGCGATGAAGACGGAAATGACAGCGACGACGCAAACGGCGTGAGCGCGCAGTCGGCAGATTCAGAGAGCGAGACCAGCGATAGCGGCTCGTCGACACGTGAGGGCCGCGGCCGTGGTCGTAGTGACCGTGGTGATCGTGGTGATCGTGGCGACCGTGAGGTTCGTGGTCGTGGCCGTGATGGTCGCGGTCGCGGTCGTCGCGGTGACGCGGCGCCAGCGAACGGCGATGCCGAACCGGGCACGCCGACTGCGGACGCGGACTCCACGACGCCGGCTGTTGCCGCTGCTCCTGCGGCCCCGCCCGCGGCTGCGGCTCGTCCGGCGAAGGCCGGCGGGGTCGTCGATCTCCGTCAGGATAGGTCGAGGCCAGTAGAGGCTCCGCGCCCCGCCGCTCCGGTGGCTGCTCCGGCGCCCGCAGTGACGGCTCAGGCCGAGGGCTCCAAGCCGTCTCTGCCCCGTTTCGGTGGCGTGATCGACCTCCGGGGTGGCGCGCCTGCGTCGACTCGCCCGGCCGCCCCAGCGCGTCCGACCGCGGTAGCCAAGGCTGAGCTTGAGGTAGAGGCCAAGGAGGTCGCGCCTGTCGTTGAGACCCCCAAGGTCGAAAAGGTCGAGGCTCCGGTCGCCGAAGTGAAGGTCGCGAAGCCGGCCGTCGTTGAAGCCAAGGCCGCGAAGCCTGCGGCTGTGGCCGACGTCGTGGTCGCTGAGGCCGACGCGGAGGATGAGATCGCCGAAGACGCCGAGATCCTCGATGACGCGGCGACGGAAGGCGAGGGCGACGAGTCGGAAGACGAGACCGCCACGCCCGAGAAGAAGCGCCGCCCATCGCGCGCGCGCCGCCCCACCAAGGCTACGACCGCGGCTACGTCCGCAGAGGGTGAGGGCACGACGGGAGGCAAGAAAGATGCATGATCTGAAATGGATCATGGACAACGTCGACGAGGCGACGACGCTCCTGCAGAAGCGTCATCCGGATCTTGACTGGTCGATCATTGTCGAGCTCAACGAGCAACGGCGTGCGGCGTCCAGCGCGCACAACGACAAGCGCGCCGAGCAGAATCGTCTCTCGAAGGAGTTCGGGCAGCTCAAGGGCTTGCCCGCCGACGAGATGACGGCTCGGCGTGACGCGCTGCGTGACATGTCCAATGAGGTCAAAGATCTCGAGGGTCATATCAAGGCCGTCGAGGAGACCTTAGAGGCCGCGCTCATGCTCATCCCGAATATCCCGCAGGCGGTCGTGCCGCCGGGACGTTCCGAGGATGACAATGTCGTCGTCAAGGTCGTCGGCGAGCCCTTCGAGCACCCTTTTGTGGGGGTCGAGCACGACGCGATTGGCGAAACACTCGGGATCTTGGACTTCGAGGGGGCCTCACGCATCTCGGGGGCAGGTTTCGCGGTCTACCGCGGCGCTGGCGCCCGGCTAGAGCGCGCCCTCGCGTCCTTTATGTTGGACACGCACTCGGAAGCGCATGGCTATGAGGAGGTCTTGACCCCCTTCGTGGTCCTGCGTGACTGCATGGTAGGTACCGGACAGCTGCCGAAGTTCGAGGAAGACGCCTACCAAACCGCGCAGGATGGGCTCTTCCTCATCCCGACGGCCGAGGTGCCGGTCACCAACCTCTATCGCGGGTTGATGCTCGATGGGGCAGATCTCCCGATGCGGAACGTGGCGTTTAGCGCGTGCTTTCGCCGCGAGGCGGGGTCCCACGGGCGCGACGTGCGCGGTCTGACACGGACACACCAGTTCCAGAAGATCGAGCTGGTCCAGCTGACCACACCGGAAGAGAGCGAAGCGGCCCACGAGGCGCTCACGCGTCACGCGGAGACCATCTTGGAGAAACTCGGCCTCGTCTACCGGCGGGTCGAGCTGTGCGGCGGCGACCTCGGGTTCTCCGCGTCGCGCTGCTTTGACCTCGAGGTCTGGCTGCCCGTCCAGAAGCGGTGGCGCGAGATCTCTAGTTGCTCGAACTTTCAGGATTTTCAGGCACGGCGGGCCAACATCCGCTACCGTCCGACGCCCAGCGAGAAGCCGCGCTTCGTGCACACGATCAACGGCAGCGGGCTGGCGATTGGCCGCACGGTCATGGCGATCCTCGAGCATTACCAGACCGCCGAAGGGACCATCACGGTACCTGAGGTGCTTAGGCCTTATATGCGGATGATCGTCATTTCCTGACATTTCGTTGAGAAAAGACAAAGAGGGGCGCTCGTCATCGGACAGGCGCCCCTTTTTTTGTCAATTGCGAGCCGGTATATTGGCCTCTAAACGGCCAATAACCAGTCCCATCCACATTCTTCGACGATTCGTCAGCCAACCACTTCGGGCGGCCGGACGCATCGTCTAGCGGTGCTGGTCCACGAGGATTGGGTTGCCGTCGGGGTCGGTGAGCATGAAATGAGCTGGACCGCTTGTGCTCTCGTCCGCCTCGGCATCCAACACGACGCCGCTGTCCTTGAGCTGCCGCTGTAACATGCGGATATCGGTGAAGTTTTCAAGATTCTTGGCGTCCTGGTCCCAGCCAGGGTTGAACGTCAGCATGTTCTTTTCGAACATCCCTTGGAAGATCCCAATCTTATGGGATCCGTTCGTCAGGACAAGCCACCCCTGAGCCTCATCGCCGTTGCAGACGCTGAAGCCAAGCTTGGCGTAGAAGTCTTTGGAGACAGCTATGTCTTTCACCACAAGGCTGATCGAAAAAGCGCCAAGTTCCATAGTCAGGGGTCCTTTGTCGGGGTGTTGAGCCTCGTCATACACAGAAAGGGCGGGGGTCCGCAAATCTGGTCGGGTCTCGTGGCTTGGACGAGCGCCGGTGCGATTCTGTGACTAAGGGGCGGCCCCCTGCGTGACATCTCTGTGGCAGACTCGCGCGCGCGTGGCGTCGACGTGGCGTCCATGCTACGGCGCCTTGAGTCGTCGTGTGGTCCTCGTGTTCGCGCCCCCACGTCCGGGAGTATTTATGGATATTTTTCTAATAATCCTTAAGATATTAGGGGCTTTGGCGGTCTTTCTCTACGGCATGCGCCTCATGTCCGAGAGCCTCCAAAAGGTCGCCGGTCCTCGTCTGCGTGGGCTCCTGTCCAAACTGACCTCCAACCGGTTCGCTGGCATCATCAGCGGGTTCTCGATGACGGCCATCATCCAGTCATCGTCGGCGACTACGGTCATGGTGGTCAGCTTCGTCAACGCCAAGCTGCTCGACCTCAAGCAGGCCATTGGCCTCATTATGGGCGCCAACATCGGGACGACCGTGACCGGTTGGCTGGTCGCGCTCTTGGGTTTCAAAGTGAAGATCACCGCGTTCGCCTTGCCGGCGCTCGCGATCGGTTTCGCGCTGACCTTCTTGCGCTCCTCCCGCCTGCGGCAGACCGGCGAGACCCTCGTGGGGTTCGGCCTCCTCTTCGTCGGCCTCGAGCTCATGAAGATGCAGATCCCGGCGATCGCCCCGGCCGACGTCCTCTGGGTCGAGACCCTCGCGGACATGGGCTTCATCTCGGTCCTCTTGTTTGTCGGGATTGGTACGATCTTGACCGTGGTCCTTCAGTCCAGCTCGGCCACGATGGCGCTGACGCTGACGCTCACCGCCTCGGGGTCCGTCCCTTACGAGATGGCCGCGGCGATGATCCTTGGTGAGAACATCGGGACAACCATCACGGCCAACCTCGCCGCCATCGGGACCTCCGTCACCGCCCGCCGCGCCGCTCGCGCGCACACGATCTTCAACCTCATCGGGGTGGCCTGGGCTATCGGCCTCATGCACAGCGTGCTGCTGCCCGCGATTGACGCGATCGTGCCGGGGGACCCGACCGACGGCTCCTCGGACGCGTTGACGGCCCATCTCGCGGCCTTTCACACCGCGTTCAACATCGTGAACACGCTGCTCTTGGTCCCCTTTGTTAATCAACTCGCCAAGTTCGTGACACGGCTGGTTCCGGAGACGGAGGACAAAGGCGACCGTCGCGTCAGCCGCTACCTCATGCCAGTACACGTCGATACGCCCGAGCTTGTCCTTGAGCTCGCCATCATGGAGCTGCGCCACATGTGTGAGGTGGTGCATGGGATGTATCGCGACGCCATGCGGATCCTCAGGAGCCCCGACGAGAAGCTCGGGACTCTGGTCGCCGACACCCTTGACCGCGAGCGCCTGACCGATGACCTCGAGCGAGAGATCGCCGAGGTCCTTAGCACCGCTGCCCGCGCGAACAACTCACCCGAGACCGCGTCAGACCTTGGTCTGCTTGTGCTAAACGCGCATGCCCTTGAGCGCATCGGCGACCACTGCGAAAAACTCATCGGTATCGCGATAAAAAACCACGAGTCCCTCGATGAGCGCTTCGACGCGGAGGCTCTAGAGGACATCATCCGCCTTGGTGATAGCGTCGAGAAGGCGCTGCACCTGCTGGACGCATATCTTGAAGGAAATCGACAGGTTGACGCATCCAAAGAGATCGAGAGGGTCGTCGATACGGTGCGCGCCGAGCTCTACGACAAGCACGTACACAAGATGCACGAGAGCCCCCAACACCTGATCGTCGGCCTGCGCCTGCTGGAGACCTTTCACCAGCTTGAGGCGATCGGTGACCGCGCCCACGCCATCGTGATGCGCTCGGAGGAGGCACGGACCGGCAAGCCCCGAGTGCGCGGTCCTTGAGCGCGCCCTGACGCATCACGGCACCTCAGCTGGACGGGCGCGGAATCCGAGTCCATCCTTGCGACATTCCCGTGCCAGTTGCAGTGTGAGGTTGCCCGCATGTTTCTTCACGATCGGCGTCTAATGTTCTTTTTCCTGCTCCTCGTCGCAGCTTGCACTGATGACCCAAAAAGGGTGGACGCGGTGGGCGCCCCGCGCACCGAGATCGTCGACCAAGGGACGGGGCCCGAGAACGCTGAGGCGCTGTGGCCCCTGGTGGTCGGCGCCCACCGCGAGCAGCACTCCGGCACCGTTTCCGTCCCTGATCGGACGCAGATGTTTGGCAGGACCGTCTACCGCTTTCAGGGCACCTCGACCGTCAGCTTCTATTACACGACCGAAGAGGGGGTCTTTTCGGCGGGCTCCCTCATTTTAGGGGCGCTCCCCCGCGCCACACTGCTGGTACCCGCGAAGGTCAAGGTGGGGCTGAAGTGGCGTTCTTTTCAGACCGATGACCTGCCTTCAGTCACCAGCGTCGTGACCTCCGTCGAGCTGAAAGACACCATCTTCGGGCGGCGCATGGTGTGGACCATCGCGCAGACCGATGAGTCCCACCCGGACAAAGTGACGTACACCACAAGCTTTGCCGAAGGACGCGGCCCTGTTGAGCTGGACGGCGACGCGACAATCACGTCGATCCTGCCGCTCGATCCCGACCCGCCCGTCGTCATCAGCGACCGCCTGCCGCTCACGCCGCTCAACAACGCCACACCCCTCTTTTTGAACTTTTGGGCCACTCGGTTGAGCGCGATGGTGGACGCGACCGGCAAAGCCACGATCCGAGCTGGCGGCATCACGGCTTGGTTCAATAATCCCGGTTTCGGCAGCGGCGGCGCGTGGGACCTCGCGCCGCAGTCGGCCTGTGTCTCTTCCACCGATGGGGCCACCTTCCAGCTGGTGGGTGCCTGGACGGGCACCAGCGCCTCCAACCCGTCGACCGATGCTGTCTGCCCCGAGGCCTCCGCCGCGCTCTTCGCCGCTGGCACATTGCACCAGCTCGATGTCAGCCCCGATAGCCGCCAGATGGACTCCGAGACGGGGCTCCACCTGGCGGGCAACGGCGCCCCTGAACACTTCTACTTGGCCACCGAGCTGAACAAGCAGCGCGTCGTCGGCCTCGGCCTCAATCGTCAGTACCCGGATCATCACATTAGCTCTCGATCCCGGGTCTACGGCGGCGAGCTCCTGCGCGCCTGGACCACGGCGGCCGGTCAGCTCCGCCATATCCTCATAGATAAGACCGCGCCCTCGGACGATTTTGGCTTTGTCGCGATGGTCGGCGATAGGCTGCTCGCGGGCGCCGTCAAGGGCACAGCCATCACTCCGCTAGAGCTCGTCGGCGCGGTCCCCGGCGCGCGCCTGTCGACAAAGACCACCCCCAACGGCCGCGAGCACTACCTAGTGACCGCCGACGGGGTCGTCGACCGCCTGCACATCGGCAACGACGGCGATACATGGCTCGAACGCTACGCCGAGTTGGACTTGCCAGTGAAACACGAGGCCGTCGGTGTCATCCCATTCGACGACCACTTGCTGGTGCTGGCCGTCCGCGGCAGGGAGGGAGACCCCATCAACTCCCTCCAGCGAAAGCCCATACTCGGCGATGTTGTTGGGTTTTCAGCCCCACTGCCGGCTGTGGGCCGAGGCCGAGGCCCCCCGCCGCTGCCGCACCACGCGATCACGGCTGAGGTCCTCGATCGTGACCTAAAGGTCTGTTGGCCAAAGGGCGCAGGTCCGGCGATTACCTCAGGCTGGACCCTTGGTGGTCAACCAGCGACCGCGATCGTAAGCGGTGCCAACGGCGATTGTGTGGTGCTCCTCCGGGATAAGACGGTCACGGGCCCGCTCGAGCTAGGGGCCTATGCCGCCGAGGGCATGATCCCCGGGGTCGGCAGGGTGGCGATTGGGACCCACCCGCAAGATTCGACCCCGGTTGACCACGGCCCGACAAATCAGCTCGCGGCCCTCGCAGGGGGCGGCTTCACCTCGACGGCCCGCCGCTATGGCAACGCTGGCGACCTCATCGGCGTTCCGGCGAACCCGCTGGTCGTTCACGTCAATAACCATGCAGCGCCGGACATCGCTGGCAACGGTCTGTGGTCGGCCAGCACCGGCCAAGCGCGCCATGTGTGCCTACACGATAACCCGGCTTTCGTGCTCACCGGGCCGGTGTCGCGCTGCGTCGATGTGCCCTCCCTCGCCTCGCCTGGCTTGCAAGTCGGCGGCGGTGGCACGATTTGGCGTCGCGACCTCCAGGCCGCGCCGATCTTGATTAAGCCCGACGGTACGGCCACGCCCATCACGGGGTGGCCGGCCGGCGTCGGAGTCCGAGGCGCTTTAGTGGATGGGAGGGTCTGCGGAACCCAAGGCGCAGCCGGCGCGCAAACCCTGTTCTGTGCCCAGGCGGGCGTCGTGACCAGCCACGACATTACCGATGCGCAGTACAAGTCAATACAAGGGAACTGGGTCGCCGTTGGTGATGCGTTCTATTCATACCATCTAAATGAGCCAGTGCGATTCAACCCGACGAGTCTGACCTTCGAAAACCTCGATCTTACCGCGCTCACTTCGACTGAAGGCTATCTCCTCACGCGCATCTCTAGCGGCGGTGTGCTCTTCGTCGCGCACTACACGGGGACCGACGCCCACCTCTACGAGGTCGATGGGACGACCCTAGTCGCCGCGGACCCCACGGGCTACGCCGCCTTCGCGTCCGAGGCCGAAGACTTCGTAATAACCGATAGTTGCGTGATCGTGTTCACCAAGGACAAGGGCCTGTTGCGCTTCCCGCGGTTGTAGCCCGCCGCCTGGCGCTCGATCGCCCCAGCCCGCCCAATCAGCGAGCAGGGGCCACGCCAGCTAAACGTATGACTTTCGAGCGAGCTCCATCCATCCCGCTCCGACGGCTCGGGGTGGCCGTCTCGCCGTCCGTTTCGCGACCTTGAGGCTTCGCCGACCACCCCAAGCGGCCTTCGTCACTGGAACGCGATTTGAAAGTCATCCGTTTAGCTCGACGCCGGCCTCGGCGAGCGTGGCGAGGATTGGGTCCAATGAAGTCCGCTGCTGCGTCCAGAAGATCTCGACTTCGCGGTCGGGCCAAGCCAGCGAAAGTCCGTAGCGGATGTAGTCGTCCATGTCGGTCGCGACCAGCACGACTCGGACATCACCCAGAGGAACGGGCGATGGCTTGGGTGAGTCGCTCCAAGGCCACAACAGCTGGGCCGCCGGGTCGAGACGCAGGACCAGCGGCAGGTGCCTTATCGAGAGGCCTCTCTCGGCCCGATCGCGCAGGTAGGCGCGGCGGCCCCGGACGGCCGCCCACAGGCCCAGGAGGACCGTGCCGACGAGCGCCGCGACAAGTCCGGACCCGGCAGGTTGCCCGAGAGCCATGCTGAGGCCGACCATGACCGTGACCGACCACGACGCGGCAGCCAGGCCCCACCATAGCACCGTCGCCGTCACGGTCCGTGTGCGTCGGCGTCGACCGCACCAAAGCTGTGCGTCGATTCGCCAGATCTCCGCGTCAAAGCCGTTGGTGTGTAAGAGTTGGTCGTCCATGCCGAGAGCCTAGTCCATCGGCAGGGCGACGCAAGCCCAGCACCTGCGTCGTCCATGGTGGCCAGAGACACGTGAGGGCCCGCTCACACAAGGGGTTTTCACCACTCATAAGAGTTTTCGACTCAACCGGTCGTATAGAAGAACTCCTCGCGCACGACTTTGCCGTTGGCGGTCGTGTAGAGCCCCATCTCGTTCATCGGCATGCGCTTGCCGGTGGGCTTGAAGGTGACCTCGTAGTTGAAATTCACGATAAAGCGATCGTCGTGGGGGAAAGGGCCGGTCACAGACGCGCTGTGGATCTCGTGGTTGTCCCTCCACCACATGCCCTTCGCCATGACCTCTGCGAGTCCCTTCTTTTCGCGGACTCCACCCGGCGGAGCGCCGGCCTCGATGCTGACGACGTCATCGGCGTACAGCGTCTCGACGGCGACGTGGTTTTTTCCCTGGCTGCATAGCTCGACGAGCTTCTTTCCGATCTCAAGTGCGTTCATGGCGTGTCTCCCAAATTCTAGCGTTTTCCCTTGGTGGGTTTCGTAGCCGGCCCGAGTCCGCACGCCCGCGGGCCCCGGGGAGGAGGTCGGGACGTGGTCACTTGGGCCGGCTGCAGAGACACTTTGGGCGTTGGTCTAGGCCTTGTCAACCCGGGTGGCTGCTTATTTGTTCAGTAGTAAGGCCACTACATTCTCGGGCGGGCGCCCGATGGCCGCGCGGCCGCGACCATCGAGAAATAACGGCCTCTCGATAAGTTTCGGGTGCGCGCACATCGCGGTGATCCACCGGTCGCGATCCTTGGGCCAGTCCGCCAGCCCAAGGGTGATCGCGTCAGCCTCCTTCATGCGCACGACCTCCCACGGCTCTTGTCCGAGGGCTGTCAGGGCAGCGTCCAACTCCACCGCGCTCGGCGGCTCGTCTAAATATAGACGCAGGCGGTAGTCGACCCCTCGGGCGTCGAGGAGGGCCTTGGCCTCACGGCTCTTGCTGCAGCGGGGGTTGTGCCAAAATTCCATGATCTTCTCGGGGTTGTCTGGAGGTCGTACAGGTAAGGGGACAGGGCGCTTTGGGGGTTGTCCCTCTCGCAAGGTAGGGCGGAGATGCCTCTCGCCCGACTCGAAACGCGGCGTCTTGCATCCGAGACCGAAAGCATTTAGACGTTATCTTATGTTTCGCCTGCGACACGCGTCACCGCGTCTTAAATCGGCTCTGGTCATCGGCACCCTATCACTTCTTTGGGGGGCCGTTGTCATGATACCGGCTGTCTATGCGGACTCGGGCGGCAGCGGCGGGGGTTTCGTGATCGACGAGAGCCCAGGCGGCGGTGGGTCCTACGGCAGCGACTACTCCGGCAGCTCTAGCTATGACTATAGCCAACCCACCGATTACTCGTCTGGCGGGTCCGGTTCGTCGTCGTCGGGCTCGGGCGGCGGTGTCCCGCTTTCCACGCAGGGTCAGCTCATCCTGCTCGTTGTCATGGGGTCCATATTCGCTTTATTCTGGCTCATTCCTGCGCTCCTCACGATGAAGGCGCGGTTCTCCGGGAAGAGGCGTTACGCCTCCAGACTTTTTCGGTTGGTCCATGTGCGGCTGGCCTTCAATTTGCTGAGAACGCGAGACCTGCGCGACGGAATCGAGGGGTTGGTGCGAGGCGCCGACGTCAAGACCACCGCGGGCTTGACGGCCTTCGCGTTGGCGCTGGCTGAGCTGCTGCTCGCGGGGCGAGAGCACGTCGAATATGCGTTCGGGTCCGTGGAAGGGGACATCGACGTGCTGGAGGGGCAGGGTAGGTTTCAAGCGCTTACCGGTGACGCTCGCGCCTACTACAAGCGCGAGGTCATCCGCCGGGGCGCAGCCGGGCTCGTCGAGACCACGCGAAACTCGCCCAAAGCCACGGAGCTCCTCGACGAGGATGGCACCTTTGGCATCGACGAGTTCTTTGTGGTCAGCCTCATCGTGTGCACGAAGTCACCCAAGGTCCCAATCACCGAGGCCGGCGTGATGTTTCCAGAGGTCATCGCCGTGCTGGAGAGTATCCTCGGCATCCCGCGCGCAGACATGGCCGGCTGTGAGGTCATCTGGACCCCCGCGGCGGACTCCGACATTCTCACGCGAGATGAGCTTCTGACAGGATTCCCGGAGCTTATGCCGGTTTGAGGTTGCGCGTCGGTGTGGTTGAAGCCGGCTGCGGTGCCCCTTGACCGTGCGACTTTCCCTTCACAAACCCCAACTCGCGAGGAGCTGGGGAGCGCCTCGCGGGCGCCTTGTGGGCGGCTATCTCTGAGCGTCGTCTGGCGCCGGGGGCCCGAAGAGGGGGTAGATCGAGTTGCTCTACGCTTAGGCCTAGCCGTCGTCGCCGATATAAATTATCTTTTATGTTGGCATCCGCACGCGCGAATTACTGGGCAACGATTCTCCTCCTGCCCTTCCAGGTGATCTACGTGTGCGGATGTCTTCAGCCGCGCGGCGCTGAACGCCGGTCGCCGCTCGCCGGCCGTTGTGGGCACACCAGCGGACCTCTCACGTGACAGTCCGCGGCGCGCACGGGCAAAGAAGAGGCCGACCTCATCGAGGCCGGCCTTTTGCGAATCGAGAACCGAAGGCTTCAGCGCGTCGCGCGCCGGCGCCGCGCGAAGAGCACCAACGCCGCCAGCGCCAGGATGATGGGCAGGCTCGTCGGAGCCTCACCACCACCGCAGTGTTGGCCGCCGGTGACGGTGTAGTACGCGTCCACGTCGTCGTCGGCGTTGTTGATGTCGGTCTCGCCGTCATCCACGCCACCATTGCAGTTCAAATCTTCCGAGACGTCGCCGAGGCTGCCGTCGTCGGTGTCAGTGTCCAGCGGGTCGCTGGTCGTGCTGGGGTCCGAGTCGGGGACGAAGACCGACATATCCGTATCATTGCCCTCGGGCCCGGTAAGGCCCTGCTCGGTGCCGTCTTGGATGCAGTCGCCATCGGTGTCGGCCATCGTCGGATCCGTCTCGCCCACGCCGGGTGTGCCGGTTCCGCCGATTGTTCCGTCCCAGCGGCCGTTGTGGTTGGCGTCTTCGGTTCCGTCCATGATGCCGTCGTCGTCGCTGTCGTCGTCCGTCGGGTCAGTGGTCGTGCCTGGGTCGGCATCGGGGATAAAGACGCCGATGTCGGTCCCTTGGAAGGGCTTGCCCCCCGCGCTGTCGCCCGCCGGGACGGGCTCGGTCAGGCCGATCTCGGTGCCATCTTGGATGCCGTCGCCGTCGGTATCGGCATTCAGCGGGTCCAGCGATCCGATGTCGCTCAAGACGCCGTCGCCGCGCACCTCCGTGCCGTCGTCGATGCCGTCGTTGTCAGTGTCGGCGCTGCAGGGGTTCGTGTCGGTGCCCTCGTCCCAGACGAGAGGGTCGCCGCCAGCCATCTCGACCCCGTCGTCGAGGCCGTCGCCGTCGCTGTCCGCGTCGTCGGGGTCCGAGCAGCCGGCCTCCTCGATGACGTCCGGGATGCCGTCGCGGTCGCGGTCGCCGACATAGATGGTGACCGTGGCCGTGTCGTAGTCACCCTTGCCGTCGGTGACGGTGTAGGTGAACGAATCGGGGCCAACATAGCCACCATCGGGCGTGTAGACGATGTTGCCGTCTTCGTTAATCATTGCAGAACCATGCATCGGCTGGACGACATAGACGATGGTCAGCGGGTCGCCGTCGGGATCGGTGTCGTTGTCACGCACGGTCAGCGGGCTGCTTGAGTCCCCGGGTACGTTGTAGACGTCGTCGGTGGCGTCTGGCGGGTTATTGAACTCAGGCTGGACGATTATCGTCACGGTCGACTCGTCGAAGCCGCCCTGGCCATCACTTACCGTGACAACAAAGGTGTCGACGCCGTTGTAGCCCTCTTCCGGTGTGTAGGTGATCGTCCCGTCGGTGTTGACGACGACCTGTCCATGCGCCGGTTGGGTCGTGCTGACGGCCATGAGGGTGTCACCGTCGGGGTCCATGTCATTGGCGACTACGTTGATGAGGGTCGGTGTGCCGACAGCGGTCGTCGTCACGTCGTCGACGGCTACGGGCGGCAGGTTCGGCCCTGGATTCACGACCACCATCACGATGGCCGACGCGCAGGCGCCGCCGCTGTCACAGATGGTGTAGAAGAAGTAGTCCGTGCCCGCGAAGTCGGCCTCCGGTGTGTACTCGATGCCTCCCTCGACGATGGTCGCTGTGCCGCGTGTGGGCGTACCGACCGAGGTCAGGAAGAGCTCCTCACCGGCCGGCGCGACGTCGTTGTCGAGCACGAAGATCGTGATGGCCACGCCCTCGTCGGTCTCTTCGTCGTCGTCGTTGGCCACCGGCGAACCCGTGTCGTCGCCAACGTTCACCGTGACAGTGGCCTCGCTGCAGAGTTCTGCGTCGTCGCAGACCGTGTAGACGAAGGTCACGTCGCCCGTCACGCCAGCGGTGGGGGTGAACGTGATGGTGCCGTCCTCGTTGATGACCGCGGTGCCGCCAGTCGGTGGCGTCGAGATCGCGGTCACCGTGAGGTCGTCGCCGTCGATGTCCTCGTCGTTGTCCAGCACAGGCACGTTGACGGCCGTGTTGGCCGGGCCGGACACAAAGTCGTCGCCGGCGACGGGCGCGTCGTTGACCGGCGTGACCGTGACGACCACGTCCGCGAACGCGCATAGACCTTCGGGGTCGCACGCCTTGTAGGTGAAGACGTCATGCCCGTTCCAGTTCGCGGCAGGCGTGTAGACGACCGTGCTGTCAGCCAATATGACGACCGTGCCGTGGCGCGGCTGGACGGCGATCTCGGTGACCGTGATGAGATCCGCGTCGGGATCGACGTCGTTGGCAAGCACGGCGATGAGGACAGGGCGGTCTTCGGGCGTTTTGGCGACGTCGTCGGCGGCGACGGGCGCCCGGTTCGACGGCAAGCCGACGAGGGTCACGACGGCGGTATCGACGCCGCCACGTCCGTCGCTGATGGTGTAGCTGAAGCTGTCGTCGCCATTATAGCCGGCAGCCGGCACGAACAGGAGGGTCCCGTTCGACGTGATGCTGACCGTGCCATGTTGAGGCTGAACCACGTCGATGATTGTCAACGCGTCCCCGTTTTCGTCGGTGTCGTTGGCCAAGACATCCAAAGTCATGACCTGGCCGGTCACCTCGTAGCGGTCGTCGGACGCGTCCGGGACCACGTTGTCATCGGGGGTGACGACGACGCGCACGGTCTCGGTGTCAAAGCCACCGCGACCATCGGTGATAGTGACGACGAAGATGTCCTGACCCACGAAGTCAGTATTTGGTGTGTATACCAACTTTCCGGTGTCATCAATGTCGACCGAGCCGTGAAGGGGCGCGCCGACATCCACGATGCGAATGGCGTCGCCATCCGGATCGAAGTCATTGGCGAGCACATCGAAGGTCGCCGTCATATTACGTGGTGTTGCAAATGTATCGTCCACGCCGACTGGGGGCAGGTTGCCCTCGGAGACGACGGTGACGGTGACGGTCGCCGTGGCGCAGAGGCCGTTCGGATCGCAAGCGGTGTAGGTAAACGAGTCCGTTCCACCGAAGGCGGCGCCGGCCACGTAGGATACGAGACCGCTGGTGGTGATGGTGACCCGGCCATGCGCCGGTGGGCTCAAAGACTCGATGGTGAGCGCGTCCCCGTCTGGGTCCGAGTCGTTGGCGAGCACGTCAATCAAGACGGTCTGGCCGACCGAGACGGTCGCGGTGTCGTCCGCCAACACCGGGCCCGCGTTGGTTCCGCCGACCGCCACAGTGACCGTGGCCTCGTCGCAGGCGCCTCGTGGATCACAGAGCTCGTAGACGAAGGTCGTCGTGCCGATAAAGCCCGCGGGCGGCGTGTACGTGACGGTCCCGTTCGCGTTGATGACGGCCGTCCCAGAGGTCGGAGCGAAGCGGATACGCGGCACCGTTAAGACGTCGCCGTCCACGTCGTAGTCATTCCTGAGCACGGCGATGACGACGGGGGTGTCCACGGCCGTCGCGACGCCATCGTCATTGGCGACAGGGGCGTCATTGACGGGTGTGACGATGATGACGACGCTCGCTGTGGAGCATGCGCCGGCCGGGTCACACACCTCGTAGACCAATCGATCGACGCCATTGAAGTTGGGATAGGGGCGATACAGGATCGTGCCGTCCGGGCGCAGCACGGCGACGCCGTTCAAGGGCTGCGCGGTGATCTGTGTCAACTCGAGGGCGCCGCCTTCGGGGTCGAAGTCGTTTGAAACCACCACAACAAGGACGCCAATGTCCTCGGGCGTGGTCACGCGGTCGTCGAGGGCCACAGGGCCGAGGTTCTCGTTCGGATAGACCAACGTGACGGTCGCCGTGTCGAAGCCCCCGCGACCGTCGCTGACCGTGTAGGTGAAGGTGTCCGTGCCGCTCGCGCCTGGCTTGGCCTGGAAGATGAGCACGCCATTCGGGCCGAAGGACACCGTTCCGGACAGAGGCTGGATGACCTCTACGATGGTCAGGGTGTCGCCGTCGGCGTCGAGGTCGTTCGACAAGACCGTGAGGGTATTCGACCCGGTCGGCAAGACGGCGAAGCTGTCGTCTGCCGCGTTCGGCGCGTTGTTCCGAGCCGGCGTGACGATGACGCTGACCGTCGAGGTCGACGTGCCACCAGCGCCGTCGGCGATGGTCAGCTCGAAGGTGTCGGTGCCGACGTAGCCAGGGGCCGGGGTATAGGTCAACGACCCGTTACTGTTAACGGTGGCGCGACCATGCTGCGGATCCCCGACGGCCGAGATGAAGAGGATATCTCCATCGGGGTCGGTGTCGTTGGCCAGCGGCGAGATGGTGGCGGGGACGTTGACGGGCGTGGAGATCAAGTCGTCGACGGCGGTGGGCGGCCGATTCGGGCCGGTCGCGACTGTGACCGTCACGTGGGCGGTGTCGCACACGTTCGCGGAGTCACAGACGGTGTAGAAGAACATTGCAATACCACTAAAGCCAGCGTCGGGCGTGAACGTGATCGTGCCATCGTTCTCGAGGGTCGCGTTACCACGCACTGGGTTTTCGACGGTGCGAATGGTAAGCGCGTCCCCGTCCGGGTCGGTGTCGTTCGCGAGGACAGCGATGTTGACTGTGCCTCCGAAGCCCACCGCGGCGCTGTCGTCGCCCGCGACAGGTGCCCGATTGGTCCCACCAACCACGACCGTCACGAGCGCGGTGTCGCACGCGCCAGTCGGGTCGCAAGCCTCGTAAGTGAAGAAGTCGGAGCCCACGAATCCCGCGGTCGGGGTGTAGGTCACAATACCGTTCGCGCCCACAACCACTCGGCCGTGCTGCGACGCGATCACGATGCGCCGGACGCTGAGGACATCGCCGTCGACGTCGTAGTCGTTGGCGAGCACCGCGATCGCGAGGGCCTGGCCGGCCGGCGTCGTCACGCCATCATCTCCGGCCACGGGGGCGTCGTTGACGGGGGTCACGGTGATGCGAATGAGCCCGGTGACGCAGTTATCGACCACATCACAAAGGGTGTAGGTGAAACTGTCTTCACCCGACCAGTCGGCGGTCGGGGTATAGCTAATGGTTTGACCTGCAAGTAGCTCTGCGGTGCCGTTTGTCGGCTGGGACGCGAGGCCGGTGATGCGAATCGCGCTACCCTCGGGATCGCTGTCGTTCGCGATCACGTTAAGAAGCACGCCCTGGTCTTCGGGAGTAGTGGCGAAGTCGTCTTGGGCGTTTGGTGGCAGGTTGCCGGTCGGGAAGGTCAGGGTGACCGTAGCCGTGTCAAAGCCGCCGCGACCGTCCGAGACGGTGTAGGTGAAGCTGTCCGTGCCGCTCGCGTTCGCATACGGCGCGTAGGCGATGGTGCCGTTGGCGTTGAGGCTTACAGTGCCTTGGCTCGGCTCGACGACGTCTACGATGACGATGGTGTCGTCGTCGAGGTCCGTGTCGTTCGTCAGGACATCGAGGGTGAAGGTATCTTCGTTGGTCACCTCGAACGCATCGTCGGCCGCATTCGGCGCCCGATTCGGGGTGGCCGTGACGTAGACAAAGACGGTGGAGGTCGCGGTCGCGCCGCGTGCGTCGGCGATCGTGACGTCGAAGGTCACGAGGCCCACAAAGCCAACCGTCGCGGTGTAGATGATGTTGCCCCCGGCTTCGACGCGGGCCAGACCGTTGCTGGGCGTCGTGATGCTGACGATAGAAAAGGAGTCGCCATCGGGATCGCTGTCATTGGCCAGCGCGGCGATGGTCACACTTTGACCTGCAACGACTGATGTGACGTCGTCGATCGCGACGGGCGGCAGATTGGCGCCCTCGTTAACCGTGACCGTGACGCGCGCCGAGGCGCAGGCCCCAGCGGGATCACAGGCGGTGTACGCGAAGGTGTCCGTCCCGGTGTAGCCGGCGGCCGGTGTGTAGATAACCTCGCCGCCTTCCACGCGCACGGTGCCATGAAGAGCCGGCGTGACGTCGTCGATGGTCAGGATGTCGTCGTTGACGTCGGTGTCGTTGGCGAGGACGTCGATGGTGACGCTGTCGCCAGCGAGCACCTCGGCGTCGTCGGGATTTGCGACCGGCGCCGAGTTAGCACCGCCCACAACCACCATGACGACCGCGCGGTCACAGGCGCCAGATGGGTCGCAGACCTCGTAGGTGAAGGTGTCCGTCCCCGTGAACCCGGCGTTGGGTGTGTAGGTGATGGCCCCGTCGTTGCCAATCGCCGCCGTGCCGAAGCGGGACGCGAAGCTGATGCGGAAGACCGTGAGGTCGTCGCCATCGGCGTCAAAGTCGTTCGTCAGCACATCAATCGTGACAGTCTGACCGCCGGGCGCGGTCGTCGTATCGTCGCCGGCGACTGGGGGGTCGTTGACAGGGGTCACGCGCACCGACACCTGAGCGGTCGTGCAGCCGTCGTTGGTGTCACACACATTGTAGCTGAAACTATCGGGTCCGTTGTAGTTGGCGGCTGGGGCGTAAGTCACCGTGCCGTCGGCGTTGGCGACAGCTACGCCGTGCAGCGGCTGGCTGGCGATCCCTCGGAGGCTGATGGGGTCCCCCTCGGGATCTGAGTCGTTTGCCAAGACAACCACAATGACCGCCGTATCTTCAGGCGTCACCGTCGCGTCGTCGCGGCCCACAGGCGCGGCGTTGCCGACGGGGAAGGTTAGGGTCACGGTCGTCTGCGCGACGCCGCCGCGGCCATCGCTGAGGGAGTAGCTGAACGAGTCCCCGAGGGCGCCAGCAGTCCGGGGGCCGGGGTTGTAGACCGGCACGCCGTCGGCGCCGATAGTTACAGTACCAAGCATTGGCTGGACGATGTCGATAATGAAGATCGCGTCGCCATCTGGGTCGCTGTCATTCGCGGTCACGTCGACCGCCGTGGCGAAGCGGCGGGAGACCTTGGCCGTGTCCGCCACAGCGACAGGAGCCTGGTTGGCTGCGGCGGTGACATAGACACTGACGGTTGATGTGTATCCGATGCACGAACCCCACATGGACACTCACATTTCGGGCCTGCAAGCTGTTCTTCCACAATGGGCCTGATGGGTCTTGGAGGCAGGGATGCGGCAGTATAGAAAGCCAGAGCGGCTTGAAATC
>Ga0209702_10000530_pt1 | contig 80535 bp, 86 predicted proteins | sample FRY01_FD_187210 | JGI IMG/M metagenome (GOLD analysis project Ga0209702, IMG submission 187210) | Freshwater microbial communities from Lake Fryxell liftoff mats and glacier meltwater in Antarctica - FRY-01 (SPAdes) (version 2) | ecosystem: Environmental > Aquatic > Freshwater > Ice > Glacier...
TCCAATCCAAGAATTTTGGATGGTTCTACGTTCACAAAGATTCCTCTGTAATCTAGGTCAGATTCAGGCGTGTTTAGGGCGAAGGCATTACTTCCACCCATCATTTTAACTAGCATTTTCATTTTCAGTATTTTCCCAATGGTTTAAAGCTTTTAAAATTCCTTCGGCTCTCTGTTCAGAGGCTCCGGAAAGGATTCGTGTCATTGTATCAGTTTTCTTGTTGTCTCATTCTAAAATCTCTTGATATTGTTTTACAAATTCAGCATATTGTGTTTCATTTAACATTTCTTCAACATACCGAATTGAGTTTAAATTTTGTGTGTATCGTGGTAAGTATTCTTTTTTCCAACTTGATTACGGTCGGGAGCATATCCCATCCAAAGACCTTCCTCTGTAGTTTGATTTGTATTTTCTAATTGAGTCCATCCGTGGAACTCTGCTAATTTTAGGATTTGTTTGTATTCTTTCATGAATTGTTTAGCGGAGTCAATTACCGTCCCTCTAAAGAAGGGACGGCTTGACGTTGATTGACTGTCTCAACATCATATGGTCCATTGACACGGACCTGCCCATCGAGTGCTTTGCAACACGAGTTGGGGTGTTTGGAGTATTTTTGGAGAATGTTAATTGCCGCATTTATGTCTGCGTCAAGCACAACTCCATCACTCGCGATATACCTGCAACCTTGTCTTATTCCACCACTTAAACCTCGATGGTCCAATTGGGAGGTTAGATAAGGTGGAACTGTTACTACCCTCTTACCGAGGGTTTGTGCCTTGTAGGTTAAAATTCTTCTAAATTCAAATGGGTTCCATTGAGATTTCATGTTGCCCTGTTTCTTGTATCCTTTGGTGCGTTTGATTCCCTTCAAATTTTCTATGACAAATGTGGTGGTGTCTTTATTTAGAGTGAGACATTTATTTACAACATTATGGGTCCAGTTTTTGTTGAAATTTTGTTCTTTTCTTTTTAGTTTTCCGAGATGTTTCCTTGCGGAACGCGATCCCAAATTCTTTTTTGATACCAAAATTCTTTTTAGAAAACGAATTTTTCTCTTTTGTTTCAATGAAACTCTGTCTTTGAGAATGTCACCTTTGCTCGTTGAAAAAATTCTTCTAATTCCAAGATCAATTCCAACAACGTTCTTGTCTTTTTCAAGTATAATTTCTGGTGTCTTGAAACACAAAACTAAATACACTTCATTGTTCCTAACAAAAATAGATGGGTCAATCAACCCATCTACATCAAATTCCTTCAATTTAGCATAATGCTCAATCGTGCATTCAATTCTCTTTTGAGTTGTTGTAATTGAAAATTTAGTGCGTTCTTTATTTTTCCACGAAAACAACCTCTTGTCCAGTTGGCAACCTAAACTCTTTTTGCAAGCGGATTCATCCAACTTGACTTGGTTTGTCTTGATTGTTTTGTAAGCAGAAATAACATTTCTAATTGCTTTTATTATATATTGCGAAGGCAAACTAGAAACTTTAGATTTTATGTCATAATAGGACTTGTTGTGCAACTCCTTTATCCTACCATTCTTCATTCCGAATCGATGTTTGGAGCAGATGTTCCAAGCATCCTTTTGCATAACAAGAGTCGAGATAATCTTTTGTTTATCCTCTAAACTCTTGAAATTGACTTTTACATTATATGACTTCACTATAATAGATAAATATTAATGAAAATCCAAAAACGTTATTTATTTTCATTTATTTTTCAAATTGGAAAAAATTCCTCCCACCGACTAAAGATCGGTGGGCTTCCTTTTTTCAAAGGCATTTGTGAACTTGTAAATACACACGTCGGACTTGTAACCATCGAAAGCACACTCGATAAGCCGTGAGACGATATCCCAATTCCCGCCACCGAGCGCACTGCCCATTTTGAATGGGAATCCAACAACGGGTTCGCGGCAATAATCAAACATGTGTTGGTCAGCTTCGGTCTCAAACATGTGTTGGTCAGCTTCGGTCTCAAACAACTCATTCGCCATGCCTTCCAACGCACAATACAGTGCCTCATAATCGGTCTTGCGATGGTTAAGCTTACTGCGGTCCGCCCCAAGGTTCTGTCCGTAAAGGTTATAAATGCGGGAAATCTGATTTCCTTCTTTATTGGCTATACCGTTGATAAGCGGAATTTCACACCGACTGAATTTACCCAGTTTATTGCTGCCGTTTCGGGCAGATTCCGTATCGGCAGAATATGCTTCCGGATACATCAGGCCAATTGAGCGAGCGATTCCTGAGCCAAATGTATTTTGACAATTGGCTTGATGACCAACAACTTGCACAACCTTACTAAGTAACAGGTTACCTTCTATATATTTAAGTTTTTTCATAAGTTAATATAACCATACTGTACCCAATATTGGCCGGTGTCAAGGGTTTTTTTAACTATTCTTGTGGCCGCCGGGCTTCATTCAATATTTGTCCCTCGGGCAAGTTAAATACAATTGGTGGAGGACTGTATACAATACTAAAGTGTTTAAGAATATGAGCTTCAATCTTTTGAAGTCGCTCTCCAACGGTAGCTGAATAAGCGTCCATGCGTAGTCCGTAAATGAACTGCAACTTCCCAAATTCCATTCTATGCTGGATAAATGACGATACCGTGTAAACCGTGGATTCAGTTGTTATCAGATAGTGCATCAAGCGGACCAAAGAATAATTGTCCATCCATACCTTCTGCGCCGGGCCAGTAGGAATCGGTATAATTTTTCGAACTCCAAATATTTCCTTGTGTTAGGTCGAAAGCAGAAAAATATGTATTCCAATAATTCAATTCAGCTTTTCGGTATTCATACCTTACATCGCCACCCACAATAATATAACTGTTATCGTTATCGAAGTGAAACTGAAAACGGTTGTTGAGTGTCGTTTGAATGACATATTCAGCATACTCATACCCAGCATATCTTTGGCGGTCTACGTGTTCGGCCAAGGTGTAGTTTTCAAATGCTACAGATGGAGACAGCTGGTTCCGATAAACGGACTGTAGGAAGAATACGTTTGCTTTGGCGAAGTCGCCTTGAGAAATAGATGCCTTTGTTGGGTCAAGTTTAACCAAAGGTCCATTGGGAATTTCTGATGTATCGAATGGAACAGTAATTTCTACTGTTTTATACAAGTCATTCCAAATGAGGTATTGGGTTACACGGTTGACGCCAATAATCTCAGGAGTATTTTGCCAAGAGTATTCAAAGCTGACGTTCCAAGTTGAAAAGTCATCACTGTGGTTATAAGTTAAAAACAAATTTTGAGAATATTGTTTCCCACCAGCATCATGATAAAATGTTTCGAGGGATACAATGTCCGTTTGGGCACTTAGAACGCTACATAGTAACGTTAGGATTAGTATTAGGTATTTCATAATGGTGATTCAATATATTCTTTACTCTGGATAAGTTTGTTCATTTGTAGTCTTGTTCAAAATGTTCACCAGAGTTTTCATTCTTAATAAACTCAACTGTTCCATGGTGGTCAACTGGCCTAGATTTTCTTGGAGAAAGTTCTTTTACAATTTCATTCCATTCAACAGGTCTGTTTTTCCAATCCCAACCAATATCTAGGCGTTTCAAACCTTTATCAACTGGTAGGTTTCCATGACAGTGGCCGTGGAGCATGTACGATCCCTTACTGATATGATTCCATGAAGCAATTGGGTAGTGTGCCAATACAACATGCGTCCCATCAATAACTATTTCAGCATAATTGCCTAGGAAAGTAAACGGATATGATTCCAGTGACCAAGGATAAATTTCACAATCGTCTGGAAAATGTCCGGCAAGTCTCAAAGACTCACTGTAGATATCCTTCATCCCAGCATTATGATTGCCCCAGATAAAATATTGCCGTTGACATGGTAATGCCAACAGGTCATGCACGTATTGGGTTGTATTCATTCCTGCACCAACAATTTGGTCTCCAAGATTGATAACGATATCATCAGCTCCGACAAACGACTTCCACTTGTGTCTAGTGTCTTCCATTGCTTCGTTCAAGGTTTTGTAACCACGCGGGTCAATGATAAATGGCTTGCCGTGACCATAATGTAGATCCGATGTGAACCAAATTCTTTGTTTTTTACTATCTAATCTTAGTGTATTCATCTTTATCTCTTCTTTTTTGTTTTATTTTTGTTTTAAATTATTTGACCCACTTTTTAGTTTTGTTATCAAAACCGATAACCTCAAAGAATTCCCAAATGGAATTCAATTCGATTAATTTTTTTGGTCGGAGCTCAATACCAAGTTTTTTATATGATTTTTCTGTTATGTTATTAGACATTTCGAATTCTTCAAAAAGTTGGCTATGGTAAAGTATTTCTTTTTTCTTGTAATTTCGGTGAGTGTGGGGATTGTTAAAAAATGCGTTGAGTGCCGTCGCTGTTTTGTAGTAGTTCTCACGACCAACTGAAAATTTAAAATACCTTCCATGCTCGCAGTCTTTTTTTAGAAATATTTCGGTGACTATAAAGTTCATTCTTTGTATTTCTCCAAATAGCGATTACTAATTGCACACATTTCATTCCAGCTGCCCATGATGTTTTTTGGTTAAGATTTCAATTCCTCTTCAAATTTCAATTCCCAAGCACGCAATGCGCGGGGGATTTTCTTATTTTCAACATAAAAGGATTTTATAAGTGCCTTTTTAGTTGCATCGTCACATGTTGCATAAAATATTTCATCTTTCATCTCCGGTGTGACTCCCCAGCCCGAGCTACATGTGAATTCGATGTCAGGAAACATTCTATAAAATTGCCCCTGAATAGCACTTCGCAATCCACCTTCTCCGCTTGGATATTCTTTATCCAACCGACTACGTTCTACTGGACCAATTACGGCGTAATAATAGTTTGTTTTCATTCTTTGTATTTCTCCAAATAGCGATTTGAAATCGTTTTCCAGCTCATGCGGCCCTTGAGCACTTGGCTATAAGTCTCCACGGTTGGACGCCACACGATTCCTTCGGCTGGTAGTCCGTTATCGTAGTTCAGTTCACTTGCAACCTCAAGCATGCGAGCAACTGTGGTCGGCCCTCCGCTGGAAAATACATTGTGTCCAACCAATTTTACCACATTGAGTCCGTGTTTTTTTCCAAATTCACGAAGTTCTCCGTAAGCAAGATACTTTCCAGTATCAATGTTGAACAAGTTAAACAGATGCAGTTCTGGCGCGGTTAGCCCAATGCGATTACCGTTAATTCCCGGCCCCACCAATTCACCTTGAATCGACAAGTTGATTGGTTCAGAACGAAGAATTTCTTCAAGTTTGAGTTCACGTGTAATTTTCCAGTGAGCATTATCTTCTGTTTCCTTGAGGTCAAGGTTACGGGAACAAACGCCAAAGTCATCATCGTGTCGGTATGCGGTGAAGCTAGTTCCATCCATTTTGAGTGTGCCAACAAGCGTCAACTCCATGGCGATAGCCTCATCTAATACGTCTGGCTCTGATTGTAGTCGAACTTCATCTGTCTTATGGAGAAATGAGGGAAAGTTACCTTTAATAATGCCAGAAAGGTGCGCCGGAACAACCAATTCATACTTATCAACACCAACAATCTCTGTAACATCTTGTCCTTCAACATATTCTCCCACAGGGAGTAGTGACATTGGCAAAGCCAATCCCTGAGAAAGTTGACCTCTGAGACGTATCGTTTTGATCCTCAACGATTTAAGTGGGTCTTTTCGTAGATGATCGTTCCATGAAGCGATAGGTAGAATACTGTCAATTTCAAAGAACACGCACAAATCTCCTATGGAAAATTCTGTTTTCTTTACAACACATTCCCAACCAAGGACTTTTGCACAGAGTATTGCGTCCGCACCTTCAATTGGTGTTAGATTCAATATCTTTTGAACTGATGCTAGTTTTCTATCCATATCGGATGTTCTCACATTGAGAATTATTTGTCAATCTCTTTTTTTATGAATGTTTTCTATACTTATTGTAACAACATCATGAATTTAAGAGAACTTATAGAAGCGGTCAGTGGAAAAGAGTTTTATAACCAATTAGCCAATCCAAATTTCAAACATGAGAACCTTTTTAAAATAAAGATTCCTCTGAAATTCTTAAATCCTGGTAAAAATATCAAAACAGATATTCTGATGAAGGTTCCCGTCGATATGTCAACTATTGACAGATATGTGGATGCTTATATCAATTCTACAGCCAAGTTAAAGAAGAAATACGATTCATATGCTTTTTGGTATAACAATTTCAATAAACTGATATTCGAATCGATGGATGAATCAGACGCTTGCCTATTTTTGGCAGCCTGTGCATTTGCTTCCGCTAACACAGCATTGGACCAAAATATTCTTGAGGCTGCTAAATTATTCTCAGCTGTGGTGGATGACTTTGATAGAGGTCCACAAGGCATACAGGATTTGAAAACAATCATTATGACCATCAAGGATAACAACTCCAACGAAAACATCGCCAAGTTGGAGCAATTGGTCGCAAATGGGTCATATTATGCGGCAATGCTAGCTCCTAAATTGGACTACAAGGGTGGTAAAGTTCCACAGGGTGCGAGGAAAGGGCAGAATGATATTTTTAGTGAGATTACGGTTTCTAACGCAAAGATTCCAAATTTCAACATGTTTGTTGACTATTATCTAAAACATGACGGAAAAGTTACTAAAGAACAGGTGATGAATGACCTTCGTTCTGGTGTCATCAAGGTCGGTGGAACAAAAATTAATTCATTTTTCATGAATCTGATGGACCCTGATTATAAGTGGAGAGTTGATGAAGATAGTGAAGAAGTATCACCGGCTACTATCGATCGTTGGATGATTCGCGTTTTCTTTTTTAAACCTCTCGTAGAAATCGTCGATGAGCTCATTGATGCCGAAATCGTAGTTTCTGATAATGACGAAAATATTAGAATCAAAGATACTGATTCTCCTGAGCAGGTGCAAACCAAACGTGATCGTTCAATTACCGCCAAACGTAAGAAACTTTTGGGAACTTTGATAATGAATATGTTCAGCGATGATACAGTTAGACAAAATATAGTTAAAATATTAAACACTGAGGCTAAGAAGGCTGGATTAAATGCTCAACAACTTCAAGCGCTAGCTTGGGTTCAGGTTAGAGAAGAGTTTGGTGAACCACATGCTAAATTCGCTAAATTTGAAGATGTAATGGATTATGCTAAAGAAACTACTGCTAAGATATTTGAGATGAACAAAGACCTCGAATTCATCAAAGTTGTAGGGGTTCCTATGAAGAACAAGTTTAACGATGCGATTAGAACCATTCATATTCTAGCAAAATCTCCCCGATTTAAGTTTAAAGACCCGAAGGATGTCACTGATACCATAGCTAACCGAAACAACTATGAGAAGGTTTATTATCTCCCACCAAAAGAAGCTAAAAAGGCAAAGTCTTCTGAAGATTGGTTAATGACCAGAATCGCTCTAAAGGACGAACCACAAGTTTCTTTGCGAGATAATAATAGAGCTGCTGATATCTTCATTCTCAGCGGTAGTAAAACTGAACCTGTCCATCAGGTTAGAGGTAAGGATAGAAAATCTACTCTAAAGGCTGCGGCCCGTTGGATATTTGCGAATATCTAAACTGATTCAGCGTAGCGAATATTACTTGTCTCGCGTTAAATCATTTTTTTGATCTTTGCGGCGTTCCTGATTTTTGTCAAGACTATTCGTTTTTTCAGTTACTTCTTCTATCAATTGAGCCTCTTGAGATTGTATAATAATACATTTCTTATTGCCCGGTGTACTTTTGTCGAGAAGTTTTATCAATGGCCCAGTTACTCACACTTTTTCGTTTTCCGTGAACAAGCAGTGTTACTCCGATGGCATGTAAATTAAATTTTGTATATAAGTCATATCGACATCCCACAAATTTTTCTTTCGTTTTGTTGTTTGTGAAGGAATATGTTGTTTTATCAAATTTTGTTGTGCGATTTTCTTCCCATGACTATAAATATAGAAGAAAAACGTAGAAAATAATCAATTATTTATTGGAATCTTATCCCACTCTAATTTGAACTTGGAGCACATTTCACGACCTTTTCTAAAAGCTACGAATGCTTCTTTTTCATTTTCTGACATGGATAGCGTTTTCAATTTTTTAAGAAGTGCCATCGTATCGTCGCCAATACTGCCGTATATGAAACTAACAAAGTTTGGTATTTCTGTATCACGAACGGTTTCGTGTGTCGCCGTTCCATATTTTTGAGAATACTCCTCCTTGAGTAGTTGAATGTCCTTGTCAGCATCACAATAGTTTCTTAACACTCGAATGTCAACATCTTCAAAACGTGTTTCTCTCAATAGAAAAAATAGATAATTTAAGACCGGAGTTTCTTTAGTAGGGATGAACAGCTTATTATCCTTAAAGATATCGTCGTCAGATAATCCGTGGGACCGCCCCTCTTCCAATTTTAATTGGCGAGTTAATGTCCCTCTTTCGATTACTTCGTCGTATTTATCTTGATACTCTCTAGCAGCTTCTAATAGGTTTGCTTTCGTGTGTCTAATTTCATTAGCTTTTTTAGCGAATAATTCAGCGAAATCAGGATCATCTTTTAGTTTTTCTAATGAAAATGCACTCATATGTCTATATATATCAACTAAAATAAAAAAAGGCACGTGGAAACACGTGCTTTTTCGATGTAGATCGATGGTTGAATTTTACTTGTGTTTTTGAACGAACAATTCCTTATCAACTTTACCAGACTTGACTGAACGTGAGTAATTCGTATACGATGTAGCGATGCTTGAATATGCATTAGCGGTTCCTATATCAGTGGCTAGGTATGCTACAGTATTCGCCCCAGCGATGCCGTAGGAACGAGCAGTATCGGCCACTGCTTCAAAACTACCACATCCAACAAATGTGAATGTCCATTTGTCATCAGATTGAAGGTGTTCAATCATTTTTTTGATATCATCACGTTTATATTTTACTGACGAATTTTCTTCACCATCTGTGAAAATTGTAACAATGATTTTTAGGTTTTCATCTCCCAATTTATCACCATGGAATTCCTTGATTTTTTCCACCCCTAAGCCAATAGCATCAAGAAGAGGAGTTCCACCCGATGTAAGATAATCAGATAAAACCATAGAATTGATATCTTGAACAGATTTCCCAATGTGTCCGAATTTAAAATCTTCAACATTTTTATTTTCATTTATTTTTCAAATTGGAAAAAATTCCTCCCACCGACTAAAGATCGGTGGGCTTCCTTTTTTCAAAGGCATTTGTGAATAATTTTTTTCATAATAGTGTGTTGTTAATTGTTGTTAATTTATTGACCGACCCAACCTTGAGGTGGGGTGCAGTATTTACTTTCGCCAAATGCTGATGGTATCTCCGCGACTTTTGGGGAGTCATTAAAATCAACCCCCATTTCTTCAAGACCCTCTCTCGAAGCGTAATAAAAGATAAGTTCGGAGGTTAAATTACCAACCTCAAAATATTCTTTTTTGACTTTATCCACCTGTTTTTTTCCAAATCCGGTACCACTGTCAAAGGAACGTGCGCTAATTTTCAATGTAGTATTGCCAGCGGTAGCTGCAGAACCAGCTTGAACGGTTGTATTAGAGACCCCGGCATATCCTGGATTTCCCGTTGTCCCACAAACACCCAAAGAATTTCCCTCAAATATTTGAGATGAAGAGTAATTTGATGAAGAGTAATTTATAGACTGTTTACAATCTGAATATCCGCCTCTCCGTCCAGAATAATCTATCGTGTTTGTATAATATACAGGCCAAGTTGGATTAATAACAGGCGCCACTATTGGATAGTGGTGATGAACGACAACTTCCCTCTCTTTCTCAGCGAATGCCCTCACACCAATAACTCCAGAATTTGAACTATTCTGTGTTGTTTTTGTGACATAAGCTTTTCCTTTGCTGGTGAAAATAAAAGAAGCAGACTCAACATCCGATATTCTATATCCCTTAATTTCTAAGGAGCTCCATGTACCGACAATATATCCTTTTTTTGCGTTATCAGCACGCTTACCGGTGAGCACATCCAGTCCATCTACTGATACAACAACCATAACTCTAAAGTTGTTGTCGTTCTTTACACGCACGGTATAATTTGTTCCGTGTCTACTTTCAACAAGGGTCATGCCCTTATGTGAATATTCTTTTACAGGACGTCCGTTGACAAGCACACGCACATCGATATTATTTTTATACATAACTTCAAACCTTTCATTTTTAATGTTGATTAACTAGCCTCACAATGAGGACTTCAATCAATATGTATAAGCTAAATTATAATTTAGTCAACTTATAAGAAAGAATTGACTTCTTATACTTTAGTTTGTGGAAAAATCCATGACAGAGACGTTAATGCCGCCATTAACATCCTCAATCAAGGAAGAAACATATTGAAAAACTCTGTTGCAGGAATTGCATCGGAGCATAAACAAAAACGCGGTGAGGCGTTCGGAAGAGTAGCAGAGCAATCTGCGAGGGATACGAAGTCTATGAAACGCGGAAAATCCTCTGTCACAGACAGAGAAGCCGTCCCTCTAAAGAAGGGACGGTAATTCATGGCGTTCATCATCATAACCGATGAAGTAATGCTCAAGATATTCTTCGATAACGTCGCCATGACACGCCGCGGGTTTGCAATAGCATACTAGGTTTATATCACGACCATCAGTGTGGGCTTCACGAATTTTATCAATCGACGCCGCCACGAGTGGGTTATTGTTCACGGCATGTTTGAACCACTCACGATATTTTTCAATCGCCTCTTCTCGGGTGGCAACCTTGAATTCTGCTTTTGTGGTGTTGTCCATATGACTCCACCTATTTCCAAGGGGAGACCCTCGACCGATGTAAATGTCATTGCGAGTCGGCTTATGCCAATGTTTGTTGACTACGGTAACGCTCATAGTAGTTTAATTTTTAGGTTTACGGCTCCGTTTCATCCCCAGACCAAGTGAACGGTTTTATATAAGTGGTGATGAAATACTGTGGATTGCATCCACACATATTCAGTTCGTGTTTGATAGTATCACGACTGTCTGTTTTCATTCTACTTCCTCTACAATTCCAGAAACTTTAAAACCCTTAATGATAGGATACCACTTTTTGATATCATTGCTCATAACCGGTTTCCCACCGACAGCTCTGTTAACAGCTATTGTAATATGGGGAACTTTATTATTTGTATAATATCCGGCGACCCGAACAGCAACAACTTTGTCCGTTGAACCATATCCGGTGACCTCTAATGTTTGTGACGTCCCAATATCTTCGGTGAGGTATGTTGGTAGTTCACCCATTTTAATCGTCATGTGGTGAGCCACAATATCCCAGTCTTCTCTTTTAACGACAGTAAATTTTTCATTTACCCAGTTAACGAGTTTGTCATGTGATTTTTCATCTAATATAATTGCAGAGTACATAAATTTAATGTATTATCCTTGAAATCCAGTAGGACCATTTTCTATAGGAGTAGGAACGTCTGGCTTTTCCGGTGTTTTGAGTCTAATAATTTCCTCAACCATCATTTTTAGAATAACATATAGTTCTTCATCTAAAGATACATCGTGGTATTGCAGCAACGAAAACAATGTTCGAGATAATCCTTTAAAGGCAAGTCGCTTTCCATCAACAACGATGTGTGTGAGCTGACCTTCATTTTTCCAAGTAAATTCGATTTTATTGTCGGGAAAGTCGGCCTGTAATTTTTGTAGTGGGTTTTTCATATTATTTTATCAGTTTAAGAATCTTTACGATTGCTGCCATAAAATTAATTTCTCTGTTTACGACCATGGTATCATCTCGTTGATGTTCTGCGAGAGTAGCAATCACCATAGCATAATCGTTCGGAGCATATTCCGCTAACGTTTCGTATAGAACCGTGTAAAAGTCTGAATAGTCTGAGATTGAATTATCTGCTAACATTTGACGGATAGCTGTGTATGCCGCTTTGCTATTTGGATTCTTCATCTGTTCAACGACTCGGGCTTTTAAATCTCCTTCTATTACATCGTTTTTGTCAAGAACCAACTGTCCATCGACGGTATTACGTTGAGCTGTTCCAATACAAGATCGAATGTCGGGATAGTGACTGTTAACAATCAAAACCAAATCTTCTTTAGCGAATTTAACATTCTCCTTCGTCAATACATTCATCAGACACACCGCTACATCCTTTTTCGACGGTGGAACGATTTCAAAAACTTGGCAACGAGAAACGATTGGGCTACTGATTCTTTCGTGATAATTACACGTTAGAATAAATCTTGTCGAAACACTAAATGCTTCCATGAGATTACGTAGAGCCGCTTGAGCGTCTGGTGTAAGGTAGTCGGCTTCATCCAAAATAATAACTTTGAGTGAGTTGAAGCCGAGTGTAGACGCAAAACCACGAATCTTTTTTCGGATTGTTTCAATACCACTTTCATCCGATGCGTTGATATACATTACATCACATTTGATAGATTTTGAAAGAAGTTTGGCCAGTGTAGTCTTACCAGTACCAGCTTTCCCATGAAAGAGAAGATGTGGTACATCGTTGGTATCTATAAACTGCTTTACCTTAGCTTTTAGCGGACCATTTCCAACATAGTCCTCAAGCTTTTGCGGTCTGTGTCGCTCAACCCACATGGTATGAGCAACATTCGTGGTTGTTGGTGTTTCTTCTTCTAAGAAATTCATAGATTAACTTTCAATCTGTTTCTTGATAAGATAATAAGTTGTCTTGAAATCAGTATTTCCAAATTCAATCTTCGCAATACCAGCTTCAGCAATTTTCAAAGCGGCTCCAGTACAATCTGCGTTCTTGGAAAGAATGTCTCTAAAATAATTAGCGTTGAAACTAATAGGTTTAGCCAATGTATCTTTACCGGTTGATGCTGATACTTCAAGTTTAATACGATTTGAATTGATACTGGAGAATCCAATAATCAATTCGAGTTTATCACCCTTTTTATTCATCAGCAGTGTGAAAGAATCAACGTCTGGCAAAGCGTTCTTAGCTTTAACAAAGCGTGCTGTAAAATCTGCATCTATTGGAATTTCAACGTCGAATGATTTAACCTCTTTGACGGTTGGAGCACTTGGTATGATTGTCAAGTCTGACAACATGAAGCTGACTTCCATATTCTTATCAGCGAGAGTCAAACTGTTCGGCTTATCATCAACCTTATTCAACTTCAAGGAAATCTCATCGTCAAGCACCTTGAGGAAGCTCTTAAACTTTGTTGTCTCATAAATACCAAATTCAGCATCTTCAAAATCAAATGCCAACGCTGTTACGCTCCCAGCCATACTCTTGTCTTCTGAGACAAATGATGTGGAAAGAACTTTATCCTTAACCGTGTATTTTACAGATTCTACTACGCCATTTAGGTTGTAACGTTCGATGAACGAGATAATATTTGATTTATTCATAATTTGATTATTGGTTAGTTTGTCTTATTTTGTTCTAAAGGTCAACATAAAATTAGTCGGTTACTCAAATGAAAAAAAGGCGTCAATGTTTTTCCCATCGACACTAAATAAATCCCAACCACATATCTTATAAAAACCCTCAAGTTTCTTTTGTAGTTCGGCGTCCCAAATCTTAGGACAATTTACATAGGTATTAATAAAATCCATGATAATTTTTGGATCAGTTCCATCATCTTTAAAAGCCAATCCATCTAAACTTAGAGGATTTTTCTGGAGATACACCCACTTGATTTTCCCGCCGTGCATAATCGGCTCGGTTTCTGACTGTTTGTATTCCTTTAGCATGTCGTTGTATGCTAGAGCCGCTTTAGCTTGAGCTGTGCACCCTTTTATAAAATTGAACGACTGTCTATCCTTTGGGTCGAAATTTACCTTGGTTGTTGGAGAAATAAATTTGACACCCGTATTTTTAGCCACATCAGACATTTCATACGTTTTCATTTCTTCTTTAAATTTCAGAATCTTTTCGTCCAAATCTTCTTTATTGGTTCCTCTTAAAATATCTTCGAGAATCGAACTCATGAATTCACGAAACTTTTTTGGATAGCTGGAGCGAACAACGTCAATACCTTTGATTTCAATCTTTTCGATGCTCTTACCCAGTTCCATATCATACACCTTTAACATGGCATATCGTTTTTTCCTCGTCCACAAAGCTGTCTTCGCAACGACGTCAGCCGCAATCTTAATACGATTCAACGATGAGTTGAACATTCTCACGACAAGAACTTCGTATAATTGATTCAGTGAATCGGCGACGTTTCCAATCGTCTCAATACAAAAAGCCGTTGGGTCTTTAGGGTTTACGATTTTAATAAGCGGCGCATAGTAGATATACAACGAGTCCGTATCCATAGCGATAATGTAATCCGTGTCCACAGTACCACACCGTTCATTTAAATGTGTGTTAACATATTTTTCAGACGCTTTAATAATGGCTTGGCCTGACAAAGTAATGGCTTCCGCATTATCTTTATCATAAAATCTCCACCCCTTCATGCCGACAACGCCGTATAATGAATTGAGCAAAATCTTCTGCACCTGCTGACGTCGTTTCCAAAACACCGTTCCTTCTTTGTCGCCAGAATCGGAGCATCCTTTCATTTTATTTTTAAATTCAACACGTTGATCGAACCAGATTTTTAAAATCTCTGGAATACAACCCTTTTTATTTTGGTCATAAACAACTCCATTGGCACTCACCGATAAGTTATTTCCCTTGATTAAGGCCTCAAATTCATTTATGGGATAGTTATCTCCGGCGAATTCGACCGACTGTATTTCTTTCTTTAGATACTTTTCAATATCCCACCCTTCAATTTTACAAACTTTCGTCTCAGGTGAAACGTTAAGTGTCATGATAGCTGACGGATATAGAGAATTGATGTCTGCACTACAAACCCATTCATATCTTCCGGGCACGACTTCTTTAACGTACGCTCCCTCAAACTTCCCATCATCGTCCTCGTCGTCCTCATCGCCGTAGCTAAAGTCGTCTTGTTTCTCAAATACTTTATTCGGTGCCACTAGGTCCAATCTTCGGAGATATGTCAACATAGCACCCTCGAGGAACTTGCTACTAACGTGAAATTCCTCATATCCAACGTGACAGACGTGACAGATGTTCATCGCCAAATTGATAAATTGAAGTTTCTCATCCAATAGAACGATTAATTTAATATCATGAATGTTGTATTCAATGAATTTCTCGGGGTCATTTTTCTTCAAGTCGTCTAAACTACCGGAGTATTCTATTTTACCTTGGGACAATTCCTCTATCGCGACAGTATCGAGTCGAAAATTTGGTAAACTCTTTTGAGAATAACGTTTATAGAGAAGAAGGTAATCCAAACAGTTAATCCCAGCAATTGTCATTTTATTCTTATATCGATTCCAGTAAGCAATACCAATGGGAGATAAACGTCCGGCGACTGACTCATCGAAAACCTTCTCAATACGACCATATAAATAAGGAAAATCGAAACCGTCAATATTCCACCCTGTGGCGATTGTTGGACTGATTTTTTCCCACAAACCCAAGAAGGCCATAATTAATTCTTCTTCTGTTTTAAAAGTTTTGATAACCTTATCGCCCGTTTCCAATTCTGTGATAGAACCTTCTTCGTCGAGAACATAGCAATAGTATACCTTCTGCTCGCTACAGTAGACCGCTATAGCGGTTATATGTTGATTGAAGGTTTCCATGCTCGGATAACCACCTACCGAATTAACTTCAATGTCTAGTGAAGCTACTCTGTGTCCTGCACTTGGTTCATCGCTGTCTGAATATGCGTCTACCAAAATACGTGTGTCCATTGGGACATCCGATTCAAATAGTCCGGGCGCTGCCGGATTAAATTTTGTAACCTTCTCTAACTCATCCCCATAAATGGATTTATACTTTCCACCCTTTTGCTTTCTATAGGCGTAAGGTTTATTTTTAATTGAAACGTAACCATTTTTGTCATCCCATAGGTGAATGGTTGAGGATTTTCTATCGAAATACACAGCTTGATACATAGATCATATCCTAACCTAGTCAGTCACTTTGTCAACGTCTTTATACTCATATCGATTTTTTGTAAACACGATTCCTTTTTCTGTGCGAAGCATATTTCTATAAGATGTAAATGCGATACGAACACCCCAACCCATGTGCTCCAAAATATCATTTTTCGACACAGATTTGTTCTGTTTTATATATTTGACAATTTTTTTATAACTATCCGTCTTTTCTTTCAACTTTGTTAGATTATCAAAAGCAGATTGAAACATCTCATTAAATGGTACTATTGTGGAGGACCACATAGATTCTTTAAATCTATCTAACGACTCCTCTGAGTATTTCAATCTCAAATGTGGATTGTCAAGTATCATTGTTACACTTGAAATAAAGACTGCATCATCTTTATAGAATAAACCAGCTGTCCCGGCTAACTCATGGTAATAACTCTCATCTGCAAAGATATATGGAACGCCCACACTCATTCCGTCCGTTGCACTAACACTCCAACCGGCGTATTTCTGTTTACCACAGACACCGACGATGCAACCGCCTAAATGACTAAGATATTCATATCGGGTCGCATTCATGCCAATATCAATATAATCTCTATCACATTGTTCGGCAAGCGGAACCCAGACTCTAAAATCTTGACGAATTGCCCAAAGCTTATCCATCTGTGCCAAGAACCATGGATAACTCTTATATTCATGTGGGCGGTGATTAAAAACAATTGTTTTAGTTCCCTTCACAATCTTACCGTAATCAGGAACTTCCCATCCAAGGTATTGTGGAACAACTATTTCGTTTAATTTTTCAATAAACGATTTGTCAAAATGTTTAGCGGCGTGTTTTAATACCAGTGCTTTCTGAGCATCTGTATTAATCCCGCACATCTGCGTCTCAGCCAATCCGAGAAAATTGTGGTCAATCAGCGACATTGGATACTCTGTAATTTCCGGGAATTCCGTCCAATGAGTATAACCGAGGAATGCAGGCTTTAAATTTGTTGTATTATAAATAACATTTTTTACTTGAAGGGTGTGTTCTGGTAGATGACTATAAATCAAATCAAAGTCGTTATTTTTCCAATCAAGCACTTTTAGAAATGCCACTGTATCAAAATGACATCGCATCTGATTCGGATAAGTCGGTAGGGAATAAATAATCTGGTCAATGTTATCTCTATTAAAAATAAACAATTTCTCGGGTAATAATAGTGTCCAATGAATGTCTTTACGAACTTTCTCCAAGTTTGTTATAATATTGTTTATAACAATTACAAAACTATCCTTGTTCAAATCTTTTGCCCACGTAATATTTGGATAAACTAGTACCTTATAGGGGTAAGACTTTGTGGAATCCTTCTCGTCTGAAAAATCAAAGATATTCATATTTTATGAACATCATGATACAACTGACCCAATTTGTCAATTTGTAATAACTCGTCACGTCCTCGGCCGGCCCACCATCATTTTTGTATAAGGATGACCACCAATTTCTCTAACGTAGGTTCCATCACCGTTCCATTTAATAAATGACAGAAAGAATTCCCCTAAGTCTTTAGCTTAGGGGATGAATTTCTGCCTTGATTTTGTATGTAGTTTTCTATAGTTTCTAAAGACATTTCCTCGCAGGTGGATATGAAATATCCATCGGACCAAAATGTTTTTTCTTTCCAAAAGTGCAATTTCAAAATATTTGGAATAATTTTCCACACTAAGATTGTTGTTTCTTGTTTTATTTTTCTAACTATTTGCAGTGGAGATAGTTTTGGGGCAGAGTTTATCAATATATGGATATGATTATTATCAAATCCAACGTAGTCAATAGAAAAATCAAGAAAAGTTTGATTGAAATAACAACGTAAAATATCACATAACCAAATGTCCAACAATGACTTTCTATATTTGACAACTAAAATAATATGATATTTTATCAAGAATTTTGCATGATTTTTAGAAAAATAAGATGTTTTCATCTAAATCGATGATATGTATAGTGGATGTTCAAGTCAACCAAATATCGCTTATACCCAAACAAAGAACAAAAGGTTCTTTTGGATAAGCATTTTGGATGCGTAAGATTTATCTACAATTTTGGATTGGAATTAAAAAATAAAACATATCAAGAGACAGGAAAATCTATTTCCAGATATGAAATTCAAGCTAAAATTCCAATTCTCAAAAAGGAAAAAGGATTTCTAAAAGACGTAAATTCATTATCTCTACAAGCCTCACTTGTCAATTTAGATAATGCGTTTTCAAAATTCTTCAAAAAGACCGCCGATTATCCGAATTTCAAATCCAAACATATATCGCGGGATTCATTTCAAGTGGTTCAAAATGTAAAAGTAATCGGTAATAAATTATTTATTCCAAAATTCAAACAAGGAATTGAGGTTGTTATATCCCGTCCGATAATCGGAGAAATAAAGACTTGCACTGTTTCTAAATCGCCCTCTGGAAAATATTTCATTTCAATTTTGACTGACACCGGTATTGAAATTCCTACCCAACTTCCACTAAATTTAGATAAATCTATTGGGTTGGATGTTGGGATAAAAACATTTGTTACATTATCAACCGGAGAAAAAATTGATAATCCAAAATGGATTTCAAAATCTGCTAAAAAACTGCATAGACAACAGAGAATTATGTCTCGTAGAAATAAACAGTCAAAACGTAGAGATAAACAAAGACAAATAGTTGCTGTCATTCACGAGAAAATAGCAAACCAAAGAAAAGACTTTCATCATAAAATAAGTAAAAATATCGTTGACGAGAACCAAGTCATTTGTATTGAAGACCTTTCTATAAAAAATATGATTAAAAATAGGAGACTGTCAAAAGCAATCTCCGATTGTGGATGGGGACAATTCTTGTCTTTCATTCAATACAAAGCAAAATGGAAAGGTCATACTATCATAAAAATAGGAAGATTCGAACCATCATCGAAGATGTGCTCATGCGGCAAAATAAATAACAATCTAAAACAGTCCGATAGAACATGGAAATGTTCTTGTGGATTGGAACATGATAGAGATATATTAGCAGCAAATAACATCAAGAAATTTGCTTTGTTGAAACCAAACTTTGTAGGGCAGGAACTGCCCGAAATTACGCTCGGGGAGAGTGGCAATATCATTAAAAATGATCTAAAATGCTGCTCAACGAACCGAGAATCCGTTAGGTCTTTAGCCTAGCGGTAGTTCAATTTCTTTTCCCTTTAATACTCTTTCTACAGTGTCCTTATCATCGACAACGGGAACGCCATTTTTTAATAAAATGTCTTGTATTTTCCCGGAGACCTCGGAAAAATAACCCACCATGCCGAGTAATTCTATTTTGTGTCTAATTATAGAACGAATTGCCTCTTTCGAACCATCATGTGCAGTTGCCACAAACTTTTTTCCTGCGTGGGTATGCTTGATAACACCAACCGCGTCTGGCAGTTCATCGGAATTGACATCTATAACTTCATAATCGTTTTTTGGATTCTCCACATCTTTTGGAGATTTGAAATTTGGATGCCCGCCGACTGATTTATACGTTCTATTGTCAAGTTAATTAAGCTACGGAGTCGGAGTCGGAGTCGGGGTCGGAGTCGGAGTCGGGCCACCAGCGGTTGGTGTAGGTGTAGCAGTAGGCGCTGGAGTGTCAGTAGGTGCTGGGGTTAGTGTCGGATCAGCAAACAATACACTAAATGTATTCAACGTTGTCAATAATTTCCATCCAGTTTTTGACAAACTACCACTCTTAGAATAAGTATAGGGTGTTATATCAGTTGCTCTAACCTTTTCCCATTCTCCCGGAACTCTTCGCGGAACGAAAGTAACGTCTACCCATGACCCAGTTCCACTCACATTTACTCTGTGAAATGTATCTTTTGAGTAAAAAAGACCACCGTTGTCAGCCGAAACTAGACCTTCTGGTGAACCGCTGACGGGATATGTGTTATAATAGACGACCATTTACCCCAATAAATATTGGGTAATCGCCTTATTATCTAATTCAGACCTTAATTTTTGAGGACCATATTAGGCTCAGTACCCGAACGAACAGCTTCTAGTTGAATAGCATATCTCCGTTCCATCTTCGTTCCACCTCCTCAAATTCGGCCAGCACTTTGTAAAATTTAAGTTTTTTCTTCACCCGTCAGGTGCTCTGACTGTGCAGAAGCATGTCATTAAAAGCTTCTACCAATCCTTTGGCTTTTCGATTTAACTTCGACCGCTCGGTTTCCATTAGTTCATGTCTATCGATTTTCCATTTTTCTTTCATGGGTATGTTATTATCTACCAACTTCTCCGAAAAATTCTTTATTGGCTTTCGTGTAAGACATGTCAATCATTGTATTATAATAAAGAACATCACCTTTGAGTCGGTTCTCATCGTGTAATTTAGAATACCGCTTGATTGCCTTAGCTCTCCACCACTCAACCATAGTACTAGAATCACCCTCAAAACGCTTTGTGAGTTTCAATTGTGCTTCGTCCGTCAACCGTTTACATAGAAAGTCTCTCGTATTCTCATAAAATGAAGCATAATAGACGCCTCGTTCAAATCCGTGGTTATATTTGGAGGCTTTGATGCCAAGTTCACGAAAGATAATTTCAAGAATCCGTTGTTTTACTCCAGTAACGGGACCTGTGTTATTTCCGTCTTTCTTTACGGTCTTTCTCTCATATTCCTCCGCACGGTTTTCTTTGATATAGTTGTGCCACATTTCATAATAACTATTGTCAGGTTTGATTGAAATTTTACCAGCGGAGCACCCACATCCGTGCCAATGGGGAATTCCACAATACATTGAGTTAGGACCATATAGACTGGTTGTAGTCATTCCTACAAGGGTTTTACCAACAACCTGCTTCCATATATCACGAACATACTTTGATAGCACAAGGGAAGCTATCAGTTTTCCGCCAAGAAAATTATAACCAAACGGTTGAGTTCCCATAATGCAACTACCAATGGCTGAATGAATGAGCATTTTATCTTTGATGCGATTCTCCGTGGTCCACCCAAGGTGTTTATCACGACACGTTAGAGCCATAACATCATTGCTGATAGACGTGGCTCCTAAATATTTTCCCGTGTTATCATCAATAATTAAGAATCGAATAAAACGACCGGGGGTTTGATCGTAAGCCATTGTATGACAAAATATACGAATCATTAACCAATCTTCCATGTGCGTCTTATTCGTCGGTTCCACATAAAATATACGTGGTTTCATATCTCGGATTTCCTGCAAGGTCTGTTCCTTGTTAGTAATATCCATTGGCCGATAAATCTTTGCTTTAACTTCTTCGGATTTTGAAGCTGAATCTCTATAATTCTTAACCTCCACCCACTTCTTATAAAATACACTCTCTTCTACAGACATAGTTTTTAACTTGTCCATATGAGCAATAAATTTAATTTTCTCCGCCTCATGGTCGAACACGGTTTGCTCGAAAAATATATCTGCTGAATTTACTTTACTCATTTTTTATCTTCGTCTTCTTCATTCTGAACAACTAGTTCAACCGAATCTGAATTCACTGGCCAACCATGGATAATAATTGGTAGTGCGGTAACGAGCAATGTGAATAGATTAATCAATTTCACAAAAATAGCAGTTATCAGCGATGATATAATTAAGATAAAAGAAACCTGTAGAAAGGCTGACCAGCTGTTGAACAGTGTAATGAATTCAATATACATAATGATATTAGACCATATATCGTATGGATTGTCAACTATTTAAACCCATTGTATGAAAGAATGGGATAATTAAATCGTTGTCGGTCTTCGCATAAATGATATATTTTCCATCGATTATAGATTCTTCCGTGCTCACGATTTTTATATCATCAAAGAAGGTTTCTGGCAGTTTATCTAAATCGATAAATATTGCCGCTTGTTTTTCCTCATCATTCATTTAATTTTTTTCGTTTTCTATAACTTTTTTGATTTTAGAAGAAGCTACCGTTTCTTTATTTGGTTTGTATACCCTCTTCATTTTCCAACCACTCCTGTTATCTAACTCAAAATAAAATATTGTAGCTTTATTTGACAGTCTCGAAATTGTCGCACCGACAAAATTATTTGATCCATACGCCAGAGGCGTGCTCATAGTTGAGTCGAACAATGAGTAAGTGCTCGCACTTAGTTTAAAATGAAAAAATAAATCTTCTGTCAGTTCAATCTTTTTTGGATATGGTGGTGGTCGCATGTGTATAAATATAAAAGGCCGGCGACTTTGAAGTCGCCGGCCTTGTGAAGAACCCCTTCTTCTTAATTAAACAGCTACTTGAGCCGTTTGAGTCTTTGCAACCGGCGTTGCTACCGTAGTAGGTGTTTTGACAACCTCTACTTTTACGTCGGTCACACCAACCTCAGCCTTTTTATCTACCGAGAAAGGTAGAACTCCTGAGGCTGTTGCAGCTTCAAGAACAGACTTTGCTGAATTCGCCTTTGCGAAGACGAGTCGTGGACGACCAATTGCGGGCTTAATCTTTCCAATGACGGAAATCTCATTATTGTCAATCGCCTTCTGAAGTCGAAAGCGGAGGGTGATGTTAATCATTGAGGGATACTTCCGCTGAGCATCTTCGATTGTGAAGTGTTTGTCAGAAGGCCACTCAATTACTGTAGTATTACGTTTGGTATTTGCCATAAGTGTATTTGTTAATTATTCTTTTCCATTGTATCCCGAACGGTATCCGTCAAGGAAATAAGTAGACTCGTAAGAACAGGGCGAGAATTCGATATCGTTTTCCCAATCGGCCTGCCCGGCCTCAACGCCACGAAGATATTCAGTTTCGGTCCAATCCGTAGTGTAGGACTCAACATCTTCATCGTCTGTATCACTGTCATATGGCCGCCAATTATAAGCACTGTCATATGGCCGCCCATTATAAGCGTCATTATATCCGTTGGAATAGTTAGATTTTGGCGTGTGATTCTTTCGTCCAAAACCGTATGCCTCACCATCATCACGGGCGGTGATTCCATCACCCCAACCCGCATTGTAATCGTCTTCGAAATCGTCTTCGAAATCGTCTTCATCACGATCGGGGGCGAGGACAGTTGCAGACGAAGTATAAACAACCTTTTCGAGTTCTTTTACAACGTCCTTGATTTCAGAAACAACCGTGTAGGTTGATACACGCATCTTCGTGTGGTCAGCATACTTTGGAACGCTTACAACGTCTTTGGGATTGACCTTGACGATTAGCAGGCGATTTCCACTTTCACCAACTGACTGACCTTTGACAAAGTGACCAAACTCGATAACGTAACCAAGAGATCCACAGTGTAATCCATTAGAACAGTCTGCCTCATAGTTGTCGTCAACCAGTCCACGGAGCATCACCGGTGACTTACCGATGTGGTTGTCAAAAGTCCCTGTATGAATATCCGTATAGTTGTTGCGAACCGCCTTATAGGCCAGAAAACAACCATCGTCCGTAATTGGGAGGCCATGATTTTCGAGGAAAGTGTAAGTTTCGTCAATTGAACGCCGTGATGGATTCGCCAACATGTTCTCAAGGAACTTGAGCATGTGGTCAAACTTGAAACCCTCATTCATCATAGCTATAACACGAGCGGTAAGAGTATTATGAAGTGCGGTTTGGCCAAAGTAAATTTGTCCATCTTTGACCTGAACTTGATTGCCAGTATAACTGATAACAGCTCTGGAGATATTAACCAACAGGTCGATATTATCAAACTTACCGGCCTTTAGGGCATCCACAATCTTTGTAAAATTAGGATGGTCATTTTCAACTGTCATGGTCTCACCATTGAGATACATGCTGATGCTTCCATCTGTCTTTAGAACATAAGGAACGTGTTTAATTTTATTACTCATAATTTTTGTTATTTTTTAACTGTCATTATACTATGTTACTATACAAAATATGTCAACTGTTTTTATCGATGAAGTTAATAATGCTGGCCACACTAGCGGCACTGCTATGATAATTGTTAACAATATCAAATATCCCCATATACTTCGTGGTGATATCCTTAGCAACATCGCCAATATCATCGACAAACGTGGCTGATTTCTCAGCTTTAATTCCGAAGACTTGTGCTATAATATCATCTTTTCCAACAACTTGTTCAAAGTTTTGAGATTTTTCAAGACGCCGGAATTTTTCTACAGTATCCTTATTATCGATATTGGAAATAATATCTTGCCTACTGCATCGGCTGGCTAGATCAGAATACTTCCGACATTCTGGCAGATACGTATTTTTAATATACAACTGATGAGCAAAATGAGCCGTCTTTTTATCAATGTTCTTTTTGACTAGATCGATGACATTGACCCACGTACCGGTCTTGAGCATAAAAACGTTTTTACGGTTGATTCCGTAGATTTCCGCTTTTGCATCAATGAGTTTATGTTCAACGGCATACTTGAAAAGGCAGGTGATTTGGCGCTTGGAAAGCTCCTTGGTTTTATACGTCACATCAGAATAATAAAAATCAACATAATAATACGACTTTGTAGAAGAGACCGTCAGTGCCCGATGATCCCAATATTCAAAGTCCATATTATAGAAGTGAATTCCATCTGTCTTGGAAGTCGTCGGCGACCGAGGAGCGCGTGGTGGCTTCGGCAACGATTCAATCTCAACCATTTGGCTTGCGTCCCACCCAAAAAACTTGGCATGGGCCTTAAAAACTTGCCCGCCGACCGATTGGTCTGAGATGATGTAAATTTGTGGATGATCACCACCCGGATAATTTGTTTTAATCCAGTTCCGAATACGGGCCCGCTTGATATTATCACCAAACGTGTATAAGAATACAGTTCCATACACATCGTCACTTTGTTCTGCGATATAATGACCACTACCAACTTTACGAAACTTCGCAGTGACTCGGTTGAAATCGTATTGCTCTACTTTGAAGAATCCATAGTGTTCCTCAAATCTCTTTCCCGTCGGCAAGGAGTCGGCAATGCCCGATGAACGGTGGACCTCAGACACGTTACAGCTGTAGTAGGTGACATCTTTGTTACCAAATTTAATACCAACACCACCAATAATGTTAGTTATAAAATGGAGAGGACTGTTATAAGAATTGTATCGCTTGTATAGCTCCATACCGTTCCAAACACTCTTGGGCTTCTCAACCGATTTTAGCGCCAACTCTTTTAGTTCATCATAAGCGACAAGAGCAGCAGCGATAACGGCCTTTTGAGTTTTTTGGTCGGCATCATACTGCAATTGTTCCTTGTTGGGAGCCACTTCAAGGTCGCCGATATTGAAATATAATTCAAACGAACCATCTCCGAGACAGGTGTTGATCTTCTGATAATCAGGATTTCCATATTTATCGCCGGTAAATAGAGCACTAACATTGATGGGATATGAATAATTTCCCATGTAGGCGTAGCTCTGATTGCTGTGTCGTTGTGAACTCTTTCGAAGCGCCCAATTCTTTCCTTCGAAATGGTATTCAACCTTTTCATAGACGATACTCGCCCCAGTAATTATGGGACGAAAACGAAAAGGGGCGTACGCTTGGCGAATTTTGTCAACGAACATCGCAATGTCCCCCGACTTCACTGCGAACTTAACTTCTACACCATTGTGCTCCTTCGTCATTTCAGTAGCAAACTGTAAAATATTTGGAGAGCCGGTCTCATCAATGAAACAGTTATAGACATACTTGATTCCGTTGTAATATGAAATTACCGAAAAGTTCTCAGTATAATTGAAAGGTGTCTTCGACCCAAGACCCATACAACCATCAGAATCATTGTCGTCTGTCTTGGTGCTCTCAAAATATGTGGTATAAATTTGTTCAATTGCCTTAGGCGACAAACCGGTTCCAAAATCACGAATTGAGAACCATGGTTCCAATGTGTTAGGGGCGTGGACCTCAAACATACGATCGGTATTTTCTGCATCTACGTGACTGTCCCACGCGTTAGCACCAAGTTCACGCGGAATGGCGAGGATGGGTTCAGAGTAAAATCCACTTAGAATTTTGAACGCCTTAGCGCTGGCTTTAATCTTAAACTTGGAAGGAGTCAGCCCAGCACTTGTGAAGACCGGCTTGGAGGTTTCTTGCGTAATAATCATTTTTTAATAGTTAATTAGATTTAGGGGTTTAATTGAATAAGACTTAACAATAGGCATGTGTTTATAAAATGTCAATGTTTATTTTAACGATTTAGAAATTTTTTATTCATCGTGTGAGCAATTTCCATAACATTATTAATATCAATGATTAAGGCATCTTTACCATACATTTTTTTAAATGCTAGTGTGTTGACTGTAGAACGTCTTTTATCACCAAGTCCATCATTTTCAAGGTAATAACTAATAATTTGGACTCCGTTTTTTCTAAGGTAATCGACTTGTTTTTTGGTGTGGCTCCACGCTTCTTCACCTCTATAACTTCCGCCGCCGAAATAGGGTTCGCCGTCGGACAGATTAACAAAAAAGCAATCGAGTTCGGGTGTTGCTCTTGGAAGATAATCCAAGATAGCTTCGAAAGCCAATCCTTCTGGAGTTGTTCCAGAACAGTTGAGTGAAGGAAACAATTGAATGATTTTACTAAATTTATCTTTGCGTGAATCGTAAGCAATAAGAATGTAGGGATTTTCCGACTTCCCAAACTCTCCAACTGAACTACGAAATGAGATGGTGACGTCTAAATTCTTTACCATTGAAGCCGCCTTGGCCATAGCAACCACGGATGTTAAAGTTTTTCCCCACGCGCTCGACATCGAAGTGGAAGCATCAACGGAAATGTGCATGTGGGTGTTTTTATACTTATCTTCAGCGGTTTTATAAAATATTTGTTCAGAACCAAAGCCCAAATCAGCGATTAGTCGCTTTTCAATCCGCCCACCGTTTTGCCGTGTAAACCGTGTAACATGTGAGTCATTGCGTATCTGTAACTTTCGTCCCAACATTCTTCCAAGACGAACGCCATCCAACACCGATTTTTCGTGCTGATTTTTTAGAAGGGTTGTGTGTGAAGAGTATGGAAAATTTTCATCCTCAATCAGTTGTTTCGTGAAATTTTTCACAAGAATGCAATCAACGATAGGAACACCAAAATCGCCGCCGACTGGAATAAGTTCAATATCACTATTGTCCAGCGACTCAAGTTTTTTAATAACTTCATCTGAAAATGATTTATGTTGAGGATTTCCATCTATCAAATCATCTTGTTCCTGAATTTTCTTTTTGACACGATTAATCTGTTCTTTCGTCAGGTCATCGGACGACTCATCTTCTTCTGCCTCACCCTTTAATTCGTCCTGTTTTGAAATTGTATCAACATGTTCGCTCTCACCATTTTCTCCGCCAATAACATCATCTACATCATCTGCGTCATTTTTGTCTATATCATCGGTAGGCGATATTTCGTCGGAAGATTTCTCTCCAGAATCACTTCCATCAGAGTCGCCCTTTTGCGGCTTTTTGTCTTCTTTCTTTTTCGGAGAATTGTCTTCCTCTACAATCGCCTCCAAAACGATTGTAGCAATCTCACACGCAAGTTCGAGTCGGTCTTTTGGAGTAGAGAGTCGAAGAATGTTATCTAAGTCTAATTTTTCGTAAATCTCTTCAAGCCGAGGCAAAGCGTCTAGTGGAGATTCCGGATTAGTAATATTGATGATGCGAAATTTATAATTTCTGAGGGTTGGTTTTCTGGCAAAACCTTTGGACAGAAGTCCCTTGGTAACTTCCGGATCATTAAAGTAGCGGTTGTATAACGCAACATAATATCCGCGATATCCCGGAGCCGTTTTAAACGCCCAAGCGTCAATGTATCTATCTTCAACGTAGTTAAGCATCTTCTTTGTGAAAGTGTTAATATCTGTTTTTGACATCTTCTTCTGTCCAGCCAAATAAACAGAGTTTGGAATCTTTCCCCAAAAATTTACTAACATGGCAAAGTCGGATTTTACAATGTGGGAACCTTCGTGTAAAGCAAGGCCGACTGTTGAATCGATGTGGCCGCGGGAGAGTTCTCCGCCGATGTTAATAGATTTACCATCAGTGGACGATGTGGTTTTCTCCGCAAATTTTACCGGAATCTTTTCTCCAGTCAAAATCATTACAAAGTTGGAAATGGCACGGCGACAAGCTGACAATCGAATTAAATCTAACTGTGTGGGCTTCTTACCATCGAATTCAAAATCGTCATCAAGCCAGAATTTTGAATTTTCTGAGTCGGTTTTTTTGTTTCGTGACATAATCAGTATGGTGGACTATCATCGTCTGCCTTAACCTTTCTTGTCCCAAATGGGTTTGACGCAGTGACGTTGACAATGTACTTTTGAACAGCCTGTTTAATCAACGTTCTCTCACTATCGATTCCACCCGAATCGTCGAAATCGGGATAGACCACAGCTTCCATAATATTTAGAAGAGAAAATCCATCAACAGCCATTCCGGCCATCTCAACCGCTGCTCGTGTTGAAATAGATTTGCTTAACTGGTCATCTTTTTCCATTTTACGAGAATCTGTTGTAACACCAGCGATAGCATCAATTAGGGCATCCTCAGCGGATGGATAAATCATTCTCAGTAACGCCTTTTCTTGTTCCTCAGTCAATGTATCCATCTCAATTTTAACCTGAAAACGGTCAAGCAGCGCTCGGTCCATAACCCGCGTTGCTGTATAATCACTACCAATATTTGCTGTTGCTATAAAAGAAACGCCTTCGGCAACCCTTACAATCTCAGAACCCTGTTTCTCATCCAACCTCAAATACCGTTGTAGTTCATCAAGAACGGGTACAAGGATGTTCCAAGCCTCAGGATGACCTCTGGAAAGCTCGTCCAGTAAAATCACTGCGTTGGGTGTCTTGATTGCTTTGACGAACGCACTTTCGTCAAAAAAGGTGCCATCTGCCTTGCTGAAGTGTGTGTTGCCAATCAAAGCTGCTCGGGGGTCTTGAGTCGCACCCATGTTGATATAAAAATATTTGTCTTCCCGTCCCAAGGATTTCACAAGTGACTGTGCAGCAAGGGTTTTTCCGCTTCCAGTCGGACCGACCAAAAGAATATTTTTTCCACGTAACCCACTGCGTACCAAATATTTCCACTTGAGTTCACTGATAATTAACTTTTCTGGCTTAAATTTATACGATTCTTTAATCGCTTCGGAAATATCCTCATAGTCTGAAAGTGATTTTGATTTACTCATAACTTCACGATACATACTTTTTATAAACTGTCAATGTATTTTTCTTCATTGTTATAACTATTTATGTAAGTGTATAGATATAAAGATTTTTTCAATTTAAATGAAGACTACCCTCAGGGGTTTAGTTTAGAAGAATTAAAAAAAGTATCGTCTTTCGCTGGAAAATATCGGTATGTTAACTCACGCCTTCCAAAACTCGCCAGTGGTTCTGGCCGAACGGTGTTTAAGGTAGATGACACCAAAGTAATAAAACTTGCTAAGAATAAAAAAGGTATAGCGCAGAATAGTATTGAAGCTGAAGCGTATATTCAAACTTCCGGTGTAACAGCTAAGGTATTCGATTCTGACGAATATGATTTTTGGGTAGAAATGGAATTGGCGAAAAAAGTGGGGCGAAAAAGATTTGAACAACTCTCTGGAGTAAAAATAGATGAATTGGGCTCGTACCTCAGATACAGAGCAAATCAGATGAGACCAACGAATTCATTTAATCGTCCACCAGCAACTTCCGAAGAATTGAATAGGAAAATGGAAAACAATGAATTTGTCGCCGGCATCGAATCGTTGATTGTAGATTATGATATGGAAGTAGTCGATCTAGCTAGACTTTCGACTTATGGTGAAGTTGAGCGAGAGGGTTCTCCGTCAGTTGTGTTGGTTGACTTTGGATTAACCAAATCGATATATAACGACTTCTATCGGGCCCATTAATTATTTACGAATAGTCCAAGCGTCAGCTGCTAGATTTGGGTTGGATATGTAAGAAAATGGCATTTTAAAATATCCATTTTGCCCCCAACCTTCGCCCCAGCTATTTCTAACTAAAAGCTGACCATCTGAAATATTGTAACCAACTGCACACACCGCGTGCCCACCTAGAAATGTTTCGTTCGGTTTTGGAAGTTCGAGAATTCCCGTTTTAGCAACATTCGGACCTTCAAATTCTGTGTAGACAGAGAATCCAAACACAAAGGGAAAACCCGCTGCCAAACACGCCAACATGTCTGGCAACGAATTTAAGCGAGCATACTCAGTAATCTTGTGAGTCTTAGCTGCTTCATAACAATTCGCCAATGGTTTAATCTTAAATTTGTTAATGTCATAGTCCCACAACCGTTCGTCACATGTTCCGTGAGTTGCTAAAGCCTGTATCGTTGAGCGTAATGACGCTCCACTGTCAACTTCAATATTTCCTTCAATTTCCCGTGTGTTGTAGTACACAAACAATCGACTAAAATTCTCACAATCTGTTTCCATACTTTCATCTAAAATTTCAAGATACTCCAAAGCTCCAACAACAGAATTTGCTGTACATGAACCGAGAGTAGACTGATTCTCCACAGTAGAGCATTTCCCCCGTAAATCAATTTGATTTGGAATCGTCGATAAATTTTTAGGCACACCAACTGTTAAGACTCTATCACGAGAGTCAGCTATATCAGGTTTCCAACCGTATTTTGAATTTTTCTTAGAGTGATGTGTCATGACCTATAATTATAATATATAGGTCATGAACACACACTTATTTTATCATTGGTCGATTTTTAGTTAAACTCAATCGTTCAACACGTTTACGTCCTACGAATCTTGATAGCCTGACGCACCACGAGCATGTAACGAATGTAGGTGTAGTAGCTGGGGCAGTACATTTTCATACCGTATTCGGCCATCTGAGCTACGAATGCATGATTTGTTTATGACGCCTATCTTGGAAGACGGTTTATCAAATGTCAAGCCCTAATATGTAAATTTCTGTTCCACTTGGTATGGCAAATTTAAAGCCTGTAACGCAATCTCGACCTCTTTAAAACATTCGTTTACTCCACCACCAGTAAGTATGATGTTACGAAATTGTTTGATATAATCCATCAAGTCGGGAATATTCACGCAGTCGCCGGAATCTCGTAGCAACTCATAGACTTCCTTCCTATCAGTCCGCCTGTATTCTCGGAGATATTTTGCCCACATACCACGGTCCATGTCTCGTGAGTCTCTCACGTCATTCTGATACATGAATCTCACAAAGTTCGAAATAACTGAATCCTCTAGGTTGTTGTCCATACAATATCTAAAAAACGCATACCCTTTATCATAAAATTTTATGGTATTGAGTGTCTCTTCGGTCAGTCCGGCTTCAAACAACCAATATTTATAATCTTCTTCCGTGACCATTCCCAACGTCTCATGCCCGTTGTACAAAAAAATCAATCGCCCAAAATCGTTCTCGTTTAAGTAGTCACAATATTCATGAATCTTAAAACCGAATGCCTTTTCGTATTCCGGTTGAATATCAACTGATATAAAGGTCTTTCCAACGCGAGAAGTCTCAGATAATATACTCTTCAACTTCATAGTCATGAAATTGATTATTTCTTCTTATCTTTGAGCACTGGAGTGTCTTTCAACTTCGTGGTCAACTTATCAGGACTTGCTTTGTCTTTATCTGGTTTCAAATTAACCTTCTTTTGGAGAGCCATATCGATGATGCGTTCAATTTTGTCGACGAGGTCGCCGCCCATTTGCATTGTGTTATCATCACCTGTTGGAGAGAGCTTTTTATCAACCTTTTTCTCCGCCTTCTCATCACTATCATCGGAGATGTCAAGTTGAGTCTCATCTTCAACATCGGTCATTTGGTCTTCAACCTCTTCTTTATCATCTTCAACCCTCTTTCCAAATCCTTTCTCAGATTTATCATAGGCTTTTTTAGTTGATGGTTTTTCAGTATCTTTAGCGTGACCCTTGATAAATTCAACCGCATCTTCCAATTTGAGGCTCTTGGCGACCTTACGTTCAGCTCCATTGGTGACAGACTCAACATCATACAAGTCGTTCGCATTTTTAACTAATTTGACCGTATGTTTAGGAGTGTTGGCAATAACCTTCCCTGAGCCTGGTGGGTTAGATACGTTTCCGTCCTTACCAACGGCCTTTTCCAAGGCCTTAACACCCTCTTCGTCTTTCGAGTGATCGGATGTGCCAAATTGATTCATGGTAATTTCTTTTAATACCATCTTTTTGATAACAGACTTTAGTTTTTCGCGGTTCATACTTGTATAGGGGGTTGTGTTGTATATAAATAGTTCTCCAATGGAGAAAACAACAAACAAAGCACCAATAATTCTGTCTGCTTATTATACAAAAAATGCCTCTGCCGTGTTAGGGTCAAAGTCTTTTGGATTTACAAATACTTCTGAAATTTCATCCGAATGAACATCCTGTTTCGGATATGGGTAAGTTTTGTGCTTTAGGTTCTCCATTATCTTTTTTCTCTCTTTACCCTTTAACAAGATGTAAATGTAGCGGTGTTTTGAGGATTCCTTTTTTCTCCAAAATGTGTGGCCAATAGCTTCCTTTAAGTGGTCAACATTATGACTACCATATCTTTCTGAAACAGTTCGGCTATGAATCCACTCATATGGATTACGTGTAAGGGACACGCTGTAGTTTGGCATAAGGGCTAATTGTGAGTTTCCTTGGTATAACCAATTGGTACTCTGATATATAATACCCGTGTGTCCAGCTTCATTGTCAGCATAGCTCAATAGTGCTTTGATTTTTGGTCGGTTCTGACGTAACCAGTGAAAGCTTTGGCCGATGCAGTAGCTCTCCATATTCTTTGCATTGGGTATATCGGCTATCCACAGTCTGACAAGTTCATAAACCTCATTGATATTAAGGCTTTCGGAGATTGATGCTGCAGCAGACCGCCCAACGGGATTCCCATAAATGAGACACCCAATCAATTTTTCCGTGTCGTTTTCAAAAAAACTGGATTCACTCGGTTCTTGTTTTAAAAATACACCTAAGGCCACCGAACACAAACTCCACTTGTGGGAATAATGGTTCTTAACAATTATATCTTTAGCGATGAGATGATTAATCTCCCGTAGGAATATTTTAGATGTATCTACGAACGAAATAGAGTTGCTCATTTAATAACCCACAATACAAAATGTAGGTCACAATGTCAACGCTTAAAATTCAAAATTTGCTTTTCTGAGAATTGGATATTTCTTACCAATTCAAATAACACTACGAAGCCGAGGTTCCCGAAAAGAGATTTGATATAAAATACCCACGCCGGTGTATATTGTGGCATGCCATAAACCACCGCGTTGAACCATTCATGTATTCCGTTTCCGTAGATTGGATTAATCGACCACGCAAATGTACTTGTCAACAGAAAATACGATGTCGTCGCAACAAATGTCTTTAGAATTAAATTCATCTGTTTTAATCTTCCAAGACAGTGTATTGAATATAAAAATAACATCATGAACATCATGTTCCAGCCAACCATGGGCATATTATAGTGCCAATTAATGACGCAATCGGAAATAATATAACCTATAAGTGGAATATGAACATAATTGGTTAATTCTTTTCGAAAGCATAAAAACAATGCAAACAGCGGCGTCACGTTAAGAAGGATATCATATTCAATTCCGGCGAGCCGGAAAAGAACAACAAATGCGGTAAGGAGTAGGGGGAATGTGTATTTCATATTTCAAATTCTAGTTGACCCGTTTTTAACATCGTTTCTATAAACGGAAAGCATAATTGACACATTGTACCGCAACCGGTTTCTTCACGGATTTCTTGTAGAGTTGTTAGATTTTTTTGGTCGGCCATAATTTTTAATTTATCAAAAGTTGTATCGAAACACACACACATATTTATCGTACTCATTATTTGATAGGACATGCCCCTCCGGCACATTCAACGTCGAGACTCTCCGAACCAATGTCATGTTTTATGGTTGATATCGGCTTAACGTTTTTTGAGAGCTCTTTGTATTTTTCTTCAGTAATTTCTTCGTATGGGGCTTGGCGAAATCCGTGTCCAGAATGAAGAAGGAAGCTGACCGATTTAAGACTGGTCTCGTAATTCTTCTTCATCCAGTCTTTGATGTCAGTCAATTCCTCTTCCTTATAATAAATGGTAACAGAGACAGCATTATCGGCCCAAATGGTTTGTAATTTTTTAACAAGTTCAAGTTGGTTTATCGCTCCCATGTCATTTGCTAAAATAGCATTTTTCCCATCAGCACATGGAAATTCGACAACCACATTCTCTCGGTCAAGAGTTCCATCTAATCGAACGAGATATTCAATATTATAACCAAGTTCTTTACAAATCGGAATCAGTTTATCGCCAGAGCCCATTTGGACTCGACGAATGTAGTAGTTGGCGAAGGCCGGATGGCCGCCTGGTGTGGAGCCAGCCAATAAACTTAACGTTCCAGAAGGCTTTACTGTTGTGAGTTTAATACTAACAGGATAGCCACAGGCCTTGCTCCATTCAGCATCATACTTACGAAGTTCCTTATAGCAGTTATCCAACCAATCGAGCTTATCCATAGACTGACAGACTCCTGTTACGCCAAGACCGATTCTCATATTCTTTTTAACAATCGCTTTTGTTTTTTCATAGTGAAATGGTAGAGTCCAAATAGCTTTTTGTGTCTTGTAAAGAAGTTTGGCGCATTCGTTCAATTCTTCTTGTGATGTAATGTTGTTTAAATACAATTCACATAGGTTACAAGCTTCACCATCTCCCAAAGTAATTTCTGCGCAGTTATGAACTAACACATCGTTCGCAAAAAAGTTTTCGTTTTTCGCGACCGTTATATCATACACATCAGCGTTTTCAACAACTCTAATGCTTTTGATTTTTATACGTTTATAGGGTAAGTCCGTATTTTCTACGCGTTCTGTTTGATTAGTTGTTTCCATAATTTTAATTCTTTTCTATAGCTGCTTGTGTATGTCTTTATATTATCTATGACTATAATTTTTATGTCGGGGTATTCCTTTTTTAGAATATCCACCTTATACAGCCTGTCCTTGAAGTACCCCTTTAATTCGACGATGTATTCTCCTACGGTATCCTTTATTGTAAAATCCGTGCGACATTTCTTCAGATTATTTTTAGCAAAACGTCATCGGGTGTTAAAATTGAGGCCTTAACATATCCCCTGTTTTCTGTGTATACAAGATGATTTGGTGTCATCTTTATCGTTGTTCCATCTTCGAGTTCCAGCTCTATGATGTCGGCCTGTTTTCTTGTAAGGTCGCCGGTTTCTATTGGAGAATTTTCTAAAATTCCTGTTTTTATGTCAAGAGATGAAGCCCACACAATATCTCCATTTTTTACATCTTTGATAACATCTTCAAGTTTTTTATTTCCGCGAGAAGTGTGTATCAGTGTATCACCTGTTAGACAAGGATTCACGCCTTCACAGTTATCTTTGTTTGTCGGATACATTTTATTATCCTTCATCGGACCATCAATCAAGCGTCCAAATTTTTGAGCCAATGGAATATTGATAAATCCATAAGGTTCTCCCTTAGCCATTCCTGTTTCAGCATCTTTCTGATAGCCGGTCTCCCAAATGTCCCGAGATATTTGATTGAAACTATCAGCATAGATTGAGTTGTTGGATTTATTTCTCCAATTAGGAATGTTTCCATCCGCCCAATTTTTAGCGCGAATGTAAAGATGGTCATCTGGGTCGCCAATAGCAATCTGAGCAGAATTATGACTTACAATAAATGTATTATTTTCTGGATTCGCTACATAGAAATAATTTTTCTCATCAACTTCAATGTCTATAGTTTTAGTCGTGTGAGTATCATATTCAATTTCCACTATTGGAATAAGGTCATAATCTTCAAGATTGAAATCTTCTAAATTTTTTTCTTTTTTAATCTCATAAGTGTATTTACTTTTTGTTTCGATTACAAGATTTTTAGGTTTTACTAGAAAATCTGTCTCCTTGTTGATTTCATCTACACTCTTCCATTCCATACCATTTACTTTATTATAAATAAGAAGTCTGTGGTTTTTGGTTGCTGAAAAGGTTTCTCCGTCGATAGTCTTTATGGTTGATACATTCTGTGTTCCCTGGTCAAATACTGCATTTACTTTTTTATATCCATAAGCGGTTTTAACATTATCCCCAACTTTTATATCTGACAATGCAACACTCCCCCTTTCAGTATATACTAGGTAGTTATCAGGCAAACATCTTCTCACATTACCGGCCACCACGACTGAACCAATGATATTATTGATATCGAGTACGTCAATGGAGCGCAGTTTCTTGCCCTCACGACCTTGTAGAACAGAAATGATTTGTTCGATACCAGTTACCAATATCGTAGGACCGGAAGCGGTTCCACCAAATCCAGAAATCTTCTCACCAGACCCACGGACTAAAATTGTAGAATATGTAAATGATTTTCCAGATACAAAAAATGAATCAACCACTTTTCTCAAAAGACTAACCCAACCTTCGCGAGAGTCTGGGACAATGAAGTCTGTATCTTTTGTAGATTGGTGTATGACACTGACGCCAGCTTTTACTTTTGGTAATTCGTGAATATCAGCCCTCTGAACGGAAAACCCTACTCCGCCGCCTAGCATGAGATTTTCAAATACAAAGCAGAAATCTTCAATATCATTCATGGAGACAAACCAGCAGTTTAAAAGCGAAGCGCCACCGTAACGAGCCACCGTAGGTGCACCAAGTTGCCACAACATACGTCCGGCAAAATTACACTTTAGATTGAATACCAAGTCGTATAGTCGCTCAGCTTCTTCTTTTGTATACTTTGCTCCAATATCTTGGGCACCATTTATACAACGTTCGACTGTCTCAAACCATTCTTCTTTTGTTCCATCGCCCTTGATGCGTGAATATGTTCGCTTATATACGATATAACCGAGACCATTAAATCCCCAGTCTGGGTTTTTATTTTTATATTTGTTGACGAACGCATCTGATAGAATTTTTTCTGACATATAACAGTTTTTGGTTAGAGGTTTATTGTTGGCTGGGTCAATAAGTAGTTTTGGATTTGGTGAAATTTATCACAAATCTTTATTATTACCAAAGTCGTCTTTACGATATCCTCTCCATTTTGAGCTAAGTTGTTTTTTGACATCATTTTCCCCATCATCGGATTCCATGTTAGATTTTATGTTGGAAGATTCTGCTGATTTTTCGTCATAAATACGTATATCACCATTGCCCGTGTCCATCTTCGAGTATAAGGTTATACCATCTGGTCCAAAGCGGTTCTTAATGATGTGCATTCGTGCCGTACTATTAGCCTTATCAGAAATATTTCGTGAAGCGCTCATCACAAAGTCCGCCGTCATAATTTTACGGTAACTGTCGGAAACGTTATGTGCCTGAACAATATCTTCGCCTGCGCCGCTATTGTGAGTGTATACGTCATTGGCAAAAAACATATGCGTGTCGGCAACGGTTATGTCGATGGTTGGCCGGTCGCCCAACAGCTGAATACTCTCAATTTCGTCTAAGATAAAATCTTCGGGGTTTAGGTCATGTTCTTTCATAATTTTTGTTGATAAATTTGATGCAATTTTCTATGATTACTTTTTAGTAAAAAGTTTATCGCCAACCGATAGGCCGGTCTGAATATTTTTAAAATTTCCATATTGAGTCGGAAACAGATGCCGTGAAGAGCAGTCGATATATTTTCCACTTTTTAACTTAATTCGATACACTGGTTGGTTTTCTATCGGAAAAATTTTTGTGACAGACTTATATCCGGCGTGTGTTAATACTTTATCTCCAGAAACTAAATCCCTAGCCTGGATGATTCCTTTCGTATCTACTTGAATATTAGTGTCTAATGAAAAACAGCGATTTGTTTGTGAGGCGGTCCAGATAGGCACCCCCAACTCACCCGCAATCATACGAAGTTCTTCATAGATTCCACCCATTTCTGAGTAGCTATTAGAATTCTTTTCTTTTTCAATCGGCCGGAGAATGTCAGCGTAATCAACGATGATAAGGTCTGGTTTAATTCCCTCTAACATAGCAACTCTCTCAAAGTGAAATTTGAGTGATTGAGCGCTCACCGTTTTGATTGGAAAATATTTCACAAACAACTTTCCTGGTACAGACTTGAGTTTTTCCTTAACTGCGTCAGCGTAATTTTTAACATTTTGAAATTGAATTCCTGTAAAACAACAATCATATCGAAGTCCGACATAATTTTCATTCAATTCTAAGGTGTAATGTAGTACATTTTTTCCCTTCAACATTGCAGATGCACCGACTCGCGCCAAAAGCCAACTCTTACCAATACCAGCGGGAGCAACAAATACTCCAAGTTCTCCTGGCCCAAGACCCCCGTCGATAAGCGAATCAACTACATCCCAGCCAGTTGAAACCGTCTTGCGTGACATTTCACTCATACGTTTGTCAACTTCGATGTGATAGTTGTGGCCGAGATTTCTTTCCATGCCGGCTTTAAGAGCTTCATCAACTAAATGTTTAACCTTTTCATACTCACCCACCTTAATCAAATCGACCGAATTAATAATCGCTCCCTTTAGTTTTTGATTCTTACAAAATTCAAGAAACTGTTCACGAACAAAATCTAAATCCGAATCAGTCAATTTCAAGAACACCGATTTCAAATTGTCAATTACCATAGCCTTCAATATTTCATTATTGATGGTAGAAATTCTAACCTTGAATACCTGTAACGTTGGAACGGAACTGTATTCAAGATAGTATGAAAACGTCTCTTTCAAAATCCAACGGTGTGCTTCGTTCTCAAAGGCCTCTGGGTCTGCAATGTCAAGAACTCTTTCTAAGAAAGTTTTTTCTGAAAGGATACCAGCGATGATTTTTGCTTGAAATTCAAGTCCATACTTGTGTAGATTATCTATAATGATTGGTGACATAATTGTTAAGTGTATATTAGGTTATTTGGGTTAAAGGTCAATTGATAATAATTCACGGGCCAAAACTTTCCCGCAACTGCTTAGCGTAAGCTTGCATGATATTTTCTCTACTACTTAATTTATTGCGACCCTCCCACGCTAGGTAGAAGTTTAAATTCGGAAATGTGCCATTGTTGGTTTTTACGTATGCTTTCATAAATTTACTTTGACAGACAGTCGAGTGGATAAAATACTTCTTGAAGCCAAAGGTGGTAGTTTGGAATAGCTGTGTGCATCCCGTGTTGGGTCAACCGTTGTATGAATTGAAATTTATTGAGACTATAATCTCTACCCAAAGCATCTGTAATTCCCATTTGTAAAGTTGGTGAAAAATCGGGCTCCTTTAACTGCATCAATTTATAGTTTAATTTAACTGTATCGATATTGCTAACAACGTCGGCATAACACTTTGATTCGTTTATTTTATCCTTGGCAAATGTTTCAATTTTATCGACACTTGTCTCTGTCGATTCGGTAATCATTGGAAATCTTTTAATTGCTGTTTTGATAGCAATACCTTTAATACCAGGAATATTGTCAGAAGTATCGCCGGTCAGAGTTCGGTAATAGACAAAGTTTGTCGGATGAATACCGTATTGATTAACAACATCCATTGTGCTGTAAAGTTTTTTCTTGATTGGACTCCATACATTTACGCGGTCGTTCACCAACTGCAAAAAATCCCTATCAGCGCTCATGATTGTAATTTTATTCTCTGGCTTGTTGTAAACACTTGTGGCAATATAAGCTATAGCATCATCGGCTTCAATGTTATCTACTGCAATTACTGATACCGGTAGGCAATCGAGGAAGTCGTTGACCAGTACGGACATTTGGTGCATCATCGCTTTTCGCTCATCTTCTGGATTACTCATTTCTTCGTAAGCTCGATTTACTCGCATCGTAACTTTACTTTTATTTTTATAATCCGGATAGAGTTTGCGCCGTCGTTGACTTCCACCTTTTCCGTCAAATACAACAATTACACGCGTCGGCTTCAGTAATTTAACAGCATAGCCAATCGTGGTTAAGAATCCAGAGATTCCTCCACAGTGTTCACCATTTTCTGTTAGAGTTGGCACGACCAGAAATACCCTGATATAATTATTAGTTCCGTCCACTATAAGTATATCACTATTGCGGGTTCTGGATGATACTGGAGCTGCATTTTTGTGCACTTCTTTTATTTCTGCAAAAATTGATTTGTATTTATTGTTCATGATTTAGAATTCTCCCAATCGTTTGCCCAATCTAGTGTGTTATAAACCTCGCCACTTTTGTTATGAATCAATTTACCATTGAAGTGTTGCCAGTGATGCCGCCATTCGTGCGCTAATGACGCCCTAGCCCCCGCATCAGTATTCCAGTGAGATGTGTTAATAATAATTACCCCGTTATTTGTAGATATACCACAATCATCTTTCTCGATTGGATATTCGTGGTTCGGTCGTGGGGTAATGTAGCCCGTTTTTCCTTCGTATCCACCTTGCGCAAATACCAAACTAGGATACGGAAGCCACTTATCCATTTTCCATAACCAATGTAATTCTATGCTTCTCATAAAATGAAAGCTGTATGGAGATGTTTCACTCCATACAACAATTTGTTATTCGTCGATACCCTCTTGGCTCGAATCAACCTCAACGTCATCCTCCAACTCAGAATCTGGTGACTTGTATTTCATGATACAAATATCACACAGTTGGTTGTAAAGAAACTCATTTACGTCCGATCGAGATGTCAGAAGTTTTGGGAAATCCCTCTTCTCAAAGAATATCTGTTCCTCACCGTCAGCAACAGGAAGAAGAATTTGGAGAGACTTAGCTGACTTACTCTCTTCCTTTTCTGCCTCCTGTTCCTTCTTAGTTTTCTTAACATTCTTGTCTTCCTTTACCTTCTTAGCATTGGTGACAACTTTATTTTCGAGTAGTGTTTCTAACCAACTACCGTAAGCATCGATACCACGATCGAAGAAGATATTAAATTCACATCCTCGTAAAGGCGGCCCCATGCGATTCTTAATAACAACTGCCTTGGTTTTAATACCAATTGGCACTGTTCCAAGCTTAATACTTCCTGTCGATTTAAGACGAATGCGAACTGAAGCGTGGAAGGCGAGAGCCTTACCGCCACTCGTTGTCCAAGGGTCGCCAAAACCTACAAAACCAATCTTTTGACGGAGTTGGTTTGTGAACACGAGACAGATGCGTTGCCGAGCGATTAATTCTGTAACTTTACGCATAGCCTTGCTGATAGCAATAGCTTTTCCTGTAGCATATCCGTCCGCTCCGTGGTCTGACGCCATTTCTTTCTTCGTTGAAGCAGCAGCGATGGAATCGACAACAATTGTAACAAGTCGATTCTTATTAGAATTACGAACCTTAGCCACTATAGTTTCGATATTATCAAATATGTCTTCAATGGTATTAACATTGATATACAACATCTTTTGAACATCTACACCAATTGCTGATAAGAACTCAGGCGAAACGGCATATTCGGTATCAATGAATACAGCTACTCCACCTTGTTTCTGTGTGTCGGCGAGCAAATGTGCTGCAACCAAACTTTTTCCCGAAGCTTCCAAACCGGTTAATTCAGTAATACGCCCAACGGGCAAACCGCCACCAGGACGATTAGCGATAGCAATATTGAGTTGGTGTTCTCCGGTTGAAATCCAGTCTGTGATTTTAGAAGGGTCTTCTGAATCACTTAGGAAAAAAGCTACTTTTCCACTGTCTTTATTTGCTTTGTTTAATGTCTCGGCGAGGGAATCAGCCAGTTCATCGCGGACAGGAGCAACTTCGTGCTCAATTCTATTTTTCTTTGTAGCCATAATTATTTTGGGTTAAGTAATAGCAGCGGTTGGAATCTACCAACCGCTGCCTTACAATTAGCTGGGTTCTTTCAGAACCGATTACGAACTGAACAACTTGTCGAAGTCTTCTGCAACTTCTTTAGCCGTCGCCGTTACCTTCTTTCCAGAAGCAGCAACTGGGCTCTCCGTTGGCGTTTCTTCCGTAGATGCGACATCGGCAGATGGTGTACCAACCTCGTCATCACTCTCGGGAGCGTTGAAGTAGCTGTCCATAATTGCTGCCAATTCTTCGTATGTTAGTTCCGGGAATAGTTCAAGAATGTCCTTCTGGTCTCTGAACTTTTCCAATACAACCTTGTTGGTCATATCAAACGCTGGAGTCTGATTTGGCTTGACGCGGATATTTGTCTCCGGAAAGCTCTTACCAGTTTCTTCAGCCGATTTGAATTCAACAAGAATATCACGGCCCGTCTTCGGGTCCGTAATATCACCGTAGTCAGGATCGGCGATGATACCAAGGATTTCTTGATAAACCGTCTTTCCCATACCCCAGAACTTAACTCCCTGATCCTCTTCTCCACGAACGAGAATTGGAACATAAGTACGCATCTTTGGTTCAAGCTTGCGTCCTTCTTTCCAACTTTCCTTATCTCCGGTGCTCTTCAACTTATTGGCGAACTCAACGATTGGGTCAGGCCGATTGAACGAAGCAGGACTTAGATAAGTCTTGTTATTGATACCGTAGTGAAAGAGAAGCTCGATGAATGGGTTCTCTGGGTTGAACTTATAAGGGACAATGCGAATTACGCTTTTTCCCTGTGGTTTCCACAAATGTGCTGACTTTCCGTTTGTGGTCTTGAGTGCCTCAAGGCGACTCTTAATCTTACTCATGTCTAATGCCATAATTTTCCTTAGTTATTTTTTATTTGTTAATACGAATTGAATTTTCAATTAGTAAGTGTGTAATATGATTGATTAATGCACGTTTGTCAATTTGAAATAAGCCTTTGTCATTTTTTAATCGTTAATTGTGAGCATTAATCGCTCGCAATAAATATCAATCCGCCGGCAAAATATCTTATTTTACCGGATAAAGCGTCAACAATTTTGTTGGAACTATTTTCAGACCAGAGTCACAGTTTATGATAATACTGTTTTTATATTTTGACCAATCCACTTCTCTGTTTGGGTTATTATCCCTGTCCGCCAATACGTTCAAAGCGTTGATTGAATAAATTACATTGAAGTCTTTTTTTCGGTGCACAGAAATTGTTTTGTAATGTCGGAGATTTGTTGTTTTTTCCACATTGTAAGTTAGAAAAACTTCTCGGGTGTCCTCTAAATTCTGCAAAACAAAAATTGACCGCCCTATTATATTATATGAACCTATAATTGAGGATATATCTTTTTTATACCCTTCCATTGTAGAAAAGGTGCACAGCAGCTGGGAATAAAATTCCATTACGTTTGAGGTAGAGCTCTCTTTATGAAAACAGATAGAGCTTCTCTATCTGGGTGATTCACCGGAACAACCTGTTCGTCATATCCTACAACGGCAACTTTTTCACCTTCGCCGCCGTGCCATTCACCATATGGAGTCTCTTTCCAATTTTTTGAAAGAGCAAATTTCTTTGTCAGCTCTGGAATTGAAGGTCCGCTTGGAGCTGCTGGAGCCGGTGCCGGAGCTGCTGGAGGCTTCGGAGTCGAATCGGTTGCTGCAACTGTCCCACCAGCTGAGCTTTCGGGTGACGCTGGAGCAGCCGGCTCTGTTTCTGGACTTCCCGCGCTCGGTAATTCAGAATCACCAGAAGGTTGTGGTTTTGGAGTTGTATTGGTTGGTTCATCTTTAGCTGGGACAGCCGGAGATTGAGGGTCCACCTTTACACCACCAGCAGCCGGAGCAGTTTGTTGAGCTGGTGCAACAGCTTTGGCTGGCACCGGTGTATCTGGTGCTGTTGGTTGTTCTCCTTGCACTGGTTCACTTGTGCTCACATCTTGCTGAGATTGGTGAGCCGTCTTACCCTTCTTTTTATAATACGTGTTCATCCCGCCTCGGCCGTGAGTAGGATCATTTTGGAAATGCGTACCCTTTTGAATAGCGGCATTACGATAATCGGCTGATGGAAATGTTACTAACCAACCTTCTTTATTGTAAGCCTGTCTATCTGGATGTTTTCCCTCACGTAGTATTAAATTGTTTACAAGCTCTGTAACCATACCCGCGTCAAACCCAGCATCAAATAGACGCTCAGCTAAAACCTCAACGTGTTCGGGGTTACTCATTTCTAAGATACCACTCTCAATCCTTTCATCGAGAGTGACTTCCATTAAAATCTCTTGAATAAAGTCATTTGTCTTTTTCATATTGTGTCGCCCTTATAAATATACATTCAAAGTTCTATCTGACTCATCTCAGCGTAATTTTTTCCAACATATACTTTTACCGGAAATTTGTTATCAACCATGATGTCACGCAGCTGACGTATCGTTTCCTGACCATCCTGACGATGTGCGTCGAATAAGAGGCTATCATACGTGTAGAGTGTAGGTTGAGTCAGGCGACCCTTTAAATGGTCAAGAATCCTTCCCAACGTCAAAACACCTATTTCTGTCTCATAGGCTTGTAGTATATAGTTGAAAAGCTTGTTCGGCGACGGGTTTTCGATGTGACATTCCTTTATTTTACGAAAATAGACTGGCGTCTCTACAAATCCATTAGCTTCAAAATACTGCCATCTGTGGTCGATGTATTCTTGGATTTTCTTAAAATATGGTATATGTGCCCACCGTTGTTGAATTCCACCATAAAATTGTTGAAATGTGTAACCTTTTGTTTCACCAATCTCTTTCATACTAACATTCTTTTTCTTAAAGAAGTGTTTGGCAAGATATTCGTATGGATTGACGTCAAAACCCATCTGATAGTTAATCAATCTAGTAATCAACCGTGGGTGGAATGCGCTGTAGTCTATCATAACAAGCATTCCATCCGGCCCGTGGCGGGAAACAAAAAGATTACGAGAACCATCGGTTTTGTTCAGTGCGGCATAGTTTACTCCACCGAAACGGTTACTTGGTCGACCTGTAGATGTAAACAAGTTATACTGGCTGTAAATTAGATTATTTTTAACGTTCTTCTCCTGCTCTTCTCCGAATTGAAGAATTAACTTTTCTTTATCGACCGCTATTCCTATCCTTTCGAGTTCAGCAAACCGTGTGATGGCAATATTATTTACAAATTCAAAACTTTTATCGAATGAGGTTTCTTTCGGTGGAAACACGAATTTTAAATATTTCTGCATGAATAAGTCACAGTGTTTCATAATAGGAATCGATTTATTTAAATTTGAAAATCGTCGGAACGTACCTGATATAAAAACTGATGCACTATTTGAAACGTCCTCAAATTCTTCAAAGCATCCTGTGTCCAAATATTTTACAACATTTAAATCAACAAATCCACAGTCTTCGCCAAATACATGAACCAGAGTTTTTTTATCAAACGTGCACTTTCTTCCCATACACATTTTTAAATTTTCCCGAACTTTATCCAACGAGCCATCTAAAGAAAGTCCTTCATTGTGTGATATTGGGATAACCCATAAATCTCCCTGTGCTGGGAATATTGTAATAATAAGAGACGGTAGATTATTTAAAGCGTGTTTCTCTACATCGCACATAACTACGTCCACAATACAACTGTCTACTCGTAGTTTGGATAAAAATAAGTCAAGCTCGTGAGCCGTTTCAACAATGACCATTGAACAAACATATCAGCATTCAACGGACTGTCAACTTTAATACCCACGCCAAAATTCTAATGGATTTTTTAAGAACGGTGTTAAAGAAACTTTTGAATTAATTTTTACTTTTTCTATCTGCTGAAGATTTTGGTTTTGAACACCGTAGTCCTCTATAATATTCCCAACCTTAGTGAAATCTTTTTTGCCAGTTATTCTCCACAATATTTGATAAACAGTGTAAACTCGGTCGTCGATATTTTCTATAGTATTAGAATTTATCTCGCATCCAGATTTATCACTGTTTCTAATTGCTATGTATCTTTCAATATAGCCTCTGGAAAAATCACCTGATGCGGGAATTGGTTTATATGGCACGGGTGTGTTGTAACTTTTTAAAAAAATGTTTGATCGCCCATACTCAAAAACTAGATTGTTGTTCGTAATCATTGTGTTATTACTATTGGTCTGACACGAGCCATTATACTTGTGGTCCACCGGTTTCCTTCAACGACACTCTTCACACCTTCGATTTGCCAAACGGCCCGCTTCGAAGTATAGGCATCGTGGGTTTTGTCCACAGCAAACATGTCGAGATATCTGATTCCGCCAATACCCAAGGTTGTAAGATTCATTTCAGTCCCTGGCATCATCGGAGAAGCCAACTCTAAAGTCTTTTTTCCAAATTTTATTAACTGTTTAATCATACTAGGATCGTGCTCAGTTAGAATGTGAGATTTTCCATTTTCTGACGATATAATTGCGTCTTTATTATTATACCGTGACATTACTTTTTTAAATTTGTCTTCCACCGATTCAATCTTAACGTTGGAAAACGCTAGTCCAAATAATCTGTCATCTGATGTAAACATAGTAACCTGTGGACCATTGCTTGTTATAATCTGCCCGTTAGCATAAGTGGGCTTGGTGCTTGGTGAGGAGGAATGATATTGATATTTACTTTGACCCAAGATGGCTTGGTTGGCCATTTCTTGACTCATCTTTACGTCCATGCTCATTTCTGTAAAGTGAGCGCTACCAATCGAACCAAGTATAAATGTCGGAACCTTTGGTATTCCACCAGAATAGCTATTATCGATTACTGAATACTTTGTATTTCCAATAGGCTCAGGTATAACCCTAAACTCCCAAATATTAGACCCAGCATCAGATATTCTCATGAGAACGCTTTCGATGAACTTTAACGTGGTATCATTAGCATTAGCCTCCTGTGTAATCATCTTTTCTGAAATGTAGATATCTTTTAAGTACCCATAGTAACCCGAGTGGTGCTTCGTGTCGCCAGAAACATTTAAATCTTTAGACCGTGGAAATTCGTGACCAATGGGTCTGTCATAATTAATGACGGCATTCAAATCATCATAATCAAATTCCACATTCAACTCTTTGAATTTGTCCTTGAACTCTGCAAATTCTATATTTACAACGTTGGGTGTCAGTGTATCATAAGAAATTGCTGCTATATTTTCCTGACGACCCCTCGTCACAGATTTTCTGTCTAAGGAGGCGGCTTGAATTCCTTCCAAAGCCTTGGCGGAAAGATTTTCGGTGTTACCATATTTATCTTTCAATTTTTTTGCTAACGTGATGTTATCTAACACACTTTTAATAATGTCCATCGAAGGACGTAAATTTGGAGAATATTTGTTAGGTATCAAAACATCTACATCGGATGATTTTAGAAGTGGATGAGCGGTAATAATTGTATCATCAATGTCAAATCTCAATATTCCGTGGGCGGGCGCTCCGGTTCCAGATGTAGATTGGTTGAGAGATAACTGTTCGTTTACAAGTTGAGCAAATCTGCTCATAGGAACCCATATACTGTCCTCATCTTCTTCACCGTTCTTTTTTTTCTTAAAGTTTGTTCCATGATTAGCCCAATTTTTCAAATCGTTTTCGACAAAACTGCGGAATGATTTCATCGAGCTGTTGACATTCCCTTCCTTTTTTACAGACGACATTCCTAATGATTGACCTTCAAGTAAAAATAAACTACTAGCGACTATAGTGGTGCAGTCATATCCACCAGCTGAATTCATTTTGAAATTATAATCAAAGACTTTTCCAAGATGGCAATCGTAATTTCCTCGTGATTTTTCAATTTGTTCATAAATTAGATTGGAGTTGGTGAACATGCCTATTATACCACTCCCCGAACTGGTTTCACTGGCGGCAGTTCCAACAGCAGTCAAATCGATTAAGGATGATGGGTTATAATTATTCCAACCCCACTCAACTATAATGCTGACGCCCGGACTTAAAAAATATGGAAACATGTAATTCAACTGATCCACGGAATTACAACGCCACGTAATTGTAGCCTTTCTACACAGGCCTGGGTAACTAGAACCTGCCCCGTAGAATTCAGTCTCAATTCCAACTATACCCGGCGCTGGTCGATGAGGAAATACAGCCGCCTCATTATTTTCAATCTCATGCGGCTCTCCATACGCCGTATAGCCCAAAGTCGTAAAGTTTGTTTTTCCCGTGATACTACTTTTGTCGAATCCATAGGTATCATTAAACCCATGAACATCACCCATAACAAATCCTTTTTTCTTTCTACCATTAGTTTCAACCATTCCATTTGAACAAACGCGCATCCAAGCGGTTCTTGGTCCGGAGTATGTTTTAAAATCACCCGGATTAATTCCGTATTCAGACGCCCGGTGCTTCAATTCATCTTCAACGTATGATGCTAAAGGACGCAGCGCCCAAGGATTAATTTTTTTAAAATCTGTAGCCATTATTAGACGCCATTCTCTGCATTGAATTTAGCCACTATTGACTGAATATTCCTTGGTATTCTCAGCTGTGTTCCAACTGGAGGACGTAGAGTAGCCTTCAATCTATTTGCTTGAGCAATAACCCACCAATAGGATTTATCAGAATAATACTTTTCTGCTAATGTGTCTAAATAATCCGCCTCAGTTGATATGATGTAGATATCAGTTCCAGAAAATGGAATTTTTGGATATAACGTAGAACGCATTACACGCTTTCCATCAAAGCGGTTAAATGTGGGGTTTGATTGATATCTGTTCATGGCGAGCCTATTGTATAATTATAATTTGATGTGCTTGTGGTATTATCAAAAAGATGTTTGATCCAACGTAGATGGTCCGCGAGGTGCCAAAACATCTTCTCCAAAATATTTACCACCAGGAGAGAAATCGCTGGTAGCTATTTTAGCATTTTCTACAGCCTTAGCATTCTCACGTAATCTACGTTCGTTTCTATATTGGGTGTACTGTTTGGCTCCCGACTCGTTAAATCCTTTTAGTGTATCATCGAAATATCTCAAAGCGTCTGTTTGTGACCGTTCCTTTTCAATCAACGCCATAGAAACTGTAATATCGACTTTCATCGGCAATTGAGCAACGTTGCGCGTAGATGAAATTTTTCCATTATTATAGCTGTAGATAGTTGCTCTCAATGTTTCCCAAGGACTATCGTCCGGAACATTCACACCAAAATTTCGTATCACGGCTGGTTGGTCCACAAACAAATCACCAATTCTAAATTTGAGCATTGGAGGATACATAAATTCACCCAATCCACCTTCGGCTTTACCCTCGGTATATTTAGCTGGCCGGGTAAGACCGGATAGATAATTTATTCTGTTCCACATTGGTTCAAGGTCTGAAACACTAGAAGCGTACACCGAAAATGTGAAATAAATTTCTCGGCTGAAACCTTTGTACATGTATAGTTTATCAGCACGACCAATGTATTGAAAATCTTCCCACTCAACACTTGTATTTTCACTCATACCGGTCATGGTGGCTCTAAACGGAATATAGACCTCATTCACAACGTCGTAGAAGTAAAAGAAAATTATGTCTCTAGATGTATTTTCGGTTCTATCTAACAGTTGTTTCGGAATATTCTTCGACTTAATTGGTTTATATTGATTATAACCATCTGACTTCATCGACCCGGCCATATCTTTTCCATCGCCGCTGTCTAATACCTTCGTCTTATCTATAATAGAATTTTCGTAATTTGCTCCGATGGTATCCCGAATATCTTTATATGTCTTATAGGCACCCTTAAACAATTCAGATGAAATTGCATCATAATCTTTGTTGGCTTTTTGGATGGTATTCCATTTTATTACAGCCGAATTAATTCTATTCACGGTGCTGTCACCCAAAGCCTCATCCACGGTCTTCTTTGTAACAGTTGAATTGATATTTGACGGTTTACCAAGTGTCTTTCCATGAACATCGACCGACGGATCGAAATTTTGTGTCTTTAATGTATCAGTTAATTTCTCTATTGGAGAACTAAAATTACCATTCGAAGACTGTGTTGGACCATAGTACCAGTTATCTTTCGTGTCTCTATCATCGGTTGACGGATAAAAACGGTGGACATGTTCTGTGGTGTATATTTGCCCATTGATGTTATAGCTAAGAAGTCCAGAACGATCTTCGTAAAATGCGTGGTAAGCCTTAACCTTGTCAGAATATTCTACGCGATATTTCCAGTCAGCCTCTTTACTTTTCGTCGATGGTATCAGACTTGTTACCTTAGAAATAATTGAATTACCAAGCGACTTTAAAAATGTTGAGAAGACGGATTGACCTTGGGCGTTTGTTCCATTCGAAACAAACTTAGCCATGAAATGATCCCGTCCGGCAACCGATGTTTGATATCGTGTCAATCCCTTTGCTGCCCACCCTGCTCCACTTTTAGATTCAATTGAAAGAGCCTCAAGTCCGAGTTTAGCCGTGCCAGGAGGCGCAACCTTGTCCAGAATAGCTTTTGTCTTAATCCCAACACTGCTTAACAGTCCGTCACCAATTGTAGCAAAGAATCCTCCACCGGAAGATTCGATGTGGCGCATTGGGTATTTATCTTGAGCCCCGAATAACCGTGCCAATGAACTTATTCCACCAGAAGTTACAATGCTGGCTGGATTCCAAATTCTAGTTTCGTTGAAAGCGTTCTGATTCTGGATTGAAAACTGAATGGCTGAGAATACCAATCCCGTTCCACTTGCCATAAACTTAGTCAACCGTTGGGTGTCTTGGATAGATGATCCGACTGGAAAAGTAGTATTATCGTATTTCTTTAGGTATTTTTTTACCCTTGAGTCGTTTAACCCAGTCCACACGTATGGCTGTTGATAGCCCAATGAGAATCCCCCGCCACTAGCATCGTAGGGAGAAAACTTGGAGTAAATGGCTACAGACGAATCAGTAAATCGGTCAGCCAACGTAATTCCCGATTCAACCGATGGGCGGTTAATTGGAACAAGTGCGTTTGGTTGAGAGTTGGTTGTCGGAATCATGTATATGTGAGGTGGTATCTCTATCAATAAATATAACCACTCACTTATTTTTTGTCCATTAACGTCCGTAGTTAGTCAACTGCTTAGACACCAACCGTCCGTCCATATATACAGAGACCTTCCCACCAACTAAGGCGTCCAATATATTATCAAGTTTCTTTCCAAGCACATCAACTTTTTCAGATTGCGAATTGTCCTTCACCGCCGCTTTAGATATTTCGTTGAGTTTTCCAACATCAATGTCTGGAATATCACTTAGTTTTTGAACAGCAGCAGCGATTCTTTCCAATGCTGTAGCTGTTTCCATCAATTGACTGCTGAGTGAACCGAGTGTTATTAACTTATCAACCAAACCGTCACCGCCTGTAAGTTTTCCAATAATTGACCCAACACCGGCCCCAATTCCAAAAGAACCTAAGGCGGCTGAGATAGCGTATATTCCTCCAGATGCCAACCACAAATCTTTGGCAGAATCGCCTAACGATTTAAGAGGTCGAATCATGGCTTCAAAACCAACACTAAGGGGTATCATAGCTTCACCAGCTAATTTGGCAGCATACGCAAATGGGACCAGTGCCAATCCGAGAAGTCCGAGGACGACGGCACCAGTACCAACAAGCGCAGCTACGGCGGGAATTCCTATAATAGCTGCGGCACCAGCTACAAGTCCAATAGCAGCGGCTGCCATGCCGAGGGCAGACAAATCGAGACCGACAAAATTATGTAAAGCTTTCCCCAGAATCCAAAGTGACCCAGCCATAATTACCATTGAGACCGCACCTCTCATAACCAATGGATCTCCCAAAAACTTAATACCTTTTCCAATACCTTGCACCATTCCTGCAAAAGAATTTCCAACGGATTTACCAATTCCCGCCATCGATTTTGCTATACCTCCACCGGCAGAACCCGCCTTTCCAAATATATCTCCAAAGAGTCCACCCTTGATTGCTTTAAAGGCAATAACAGCGGCCCCTACGCCGACTATCGCTCTGATTATTTTACCAATCATTGACATTGTTTCTTTACCCTTTTCACTCCACGAATTAAATATCTCATCTGTGTAATCCCTAATATCTTTTAGTGGTTTGAAAAACAATTGGAATCCTTTTGCTATCCAACTCACTGCATCCGCGATTCCTGGTAGAATTATCAATCCGATTGGGAGTAAAAGATCACTAATCGAGGTGAGTATCGACTTTAGAGAGTTATTAATATTCTCCATCTGCGTTTGTCTCTGTTTGTCCTTCAACCAAGCGGCTCCACGTTTAGCATCTGTATCTGTTATTCCGTTTTTAATTCGGCTATTACTTTTCTCATACTCTTGTAGCATGGCAACTTGGTCCGCCGTTCCACTCGTTCTAACAGCCGCTAACATCTTTTCTTGGTTCTGTTGTTCGATGATTTCCTTGACGGTCATACCGGACACCTTAGACAGTGCTTCTTGTTGGTAGAGATTTAATTTAGAGAAGTCCCCAATGTCTTTCAACTGTTTCATCGCCGCTTTACGTGAGCCTTCGATGTCTCCCTCAAAAGCCAATTGACGAGCTAATTGGAAATTAACGCTCTTACCGAGAAGAGCGGAAGCTTCCATTTCAGAGTTAATAGAATCTTGGAAATTTAATAGTTGTCTAGCCGACTTAGCCATCGACTCCAAACTTGTCCCAGCCAATCTAGCAGCAACCGCCGTCCTAACCAATTCCATTGGATTCTTTCCGAGGAATTTTAAAGTGTCTTCTGAAGCTCTGGCCATGTCCTCGAACACCTGCTTTACAGGAACACCGGCTGATTTAGCTAAACTTATAGCGACATTTGAAATGTCCGATGATGTGGTCCCAGCGGCCTTTGAAAGCGAATTAAATAACTGTACGACCTTTGCCGAATCTTCGCCAGCAACCCCAATATTAGCTGCCAGCAGCGCTACTAATTTTGTATTTTTCGAAGATTCCAAAGCTGTAGTTTGAAACACGGCTTGGAGTTCTGCGGCGGCCGCGAACGCCTCTTTTATATTGATTCCAAAATCCGCGTATTCTAAATTTATCTCTCTAGCGGAGTCGGCAATACCACCCATTTGACTTCTCATCAAGCCTGTCTTTTTACGAAAATCCCCAGCGGCCGTATCAAGTTCTATAAAACGATCCAATCCTAACCCCATAACAGCCGCCCAACCCGATGCAGCCGATGTCATAGCTGAAAATAATTCACCCATGCGCTTATAACCATCGCCTATTTTTTCTCCAACGCCTAAAGCCACTTTCTGCAGAGGGCCCCATCTTTTTTCAAGTTTGAGTTTTTCCAACTGTGTCGCAAGTTGATTTCGCTGTTGGTCTGTTAGACTCTCTTCCAATTCAATAAGTTTTTTTGTATCCGTCATTTTTCTTTTAATGTCGGATAGAATAGATTGGAGGTGAGCTTTTTCATGGCCGTCGAAAACAGCCAATCCTTCCTTAGCTAACTTTTCCATAACCATTTCCTCAGCCAAATCAGATTTAATAGCCTTTCTATCAGCTCGCATTGCTGTCAAATCTGATTTCATTCTATTCATTAAGGATGTTCTATCTACTTCGTATCGATATATCTCCTTCGTTTTAGACTGAATTTGTTTGGTGAGGTCGAGAGTTTCCCTCGAAGACTTTGTAATCGAGTCAGATACATCTTCCAACTCACGCTCAACAGCCAAGATATCACGTTTACTCTTAGCGTAGTCTGCTGTGAGTTTTTGGATTTCTGATAATCTTTCTTTTTCGTTGGCCATATTTTATAGTGTACCTATAAATATTATCAGTTCCGGCCTTTTGAACTATCATTTTCTGACAACTTGACCCGGCTGTGGGCCCTTGTCAGCCGCTTTCTGCTGCTTGGCTTCACCTTCCTTAACTGACACCAGTTTTCTTAGGTAAAATCGACGCATTTGGACAGGAAGTGAGTATACGCCCTCATGTGTGAAACCCCCTTGTCCGTAATAACAGAGATTGAAGAGTTCGTCGTGTAACTGAGACTTATAATTACTCGCTAGGCCAAAAAAAGTCCACACCAAGTGGCAATGCCATCCTCGCGGTGTGGCCGCACGCTGGACATGTGAAATCAAAGTTCATGTCCAAGTCGGGGTTGTTTCCCCTAATATGTGAACGAAGGGATCGTGAATCCATAGCGGTTAATTCCGTATCAACAAATTTCTTAATCAAGTTACGGTCTTCGTTACCGTCGATAGCAACAATCATGTATTTGAGGCGGGTGGTCATCTCAGGAGAAACACCGTTTGGTGAAATCTTGGAGAGGCTCTTCAGTTCCGTGTCAATGGATTGTTCGTCCCGATGAGTCAATAACTTGTATGAAATATTCTTTTTAGACTGTGGAAGTTCGTAGTTAAAACGATTTACTCCCTTTGAAAGTTTTGAAAAGTCAAACTCTTTCGAATGAAGTTCGGAAAGATTAACTACAAATTCGCTTTCTTCACCACACTCAGTACACTTAATTTTGGCTGGATATTTATCACCATATGCTAAACGACGAGCAGCAATGAAAATAGCATTCTTATCACCAATCAAAATATCATCCAATTTTATTGCTGGGTTGATGATTAAAGCTTTTAGAAGTTCATCCAATACGATACCTTTCTTAATGAGATTCTGACTTGTCAAAATATCTTCTTCCTTAGCCGTCATGAATTTTAACTCAATGCGACCTGATGATAGCGGAGACTCTGGTGGATAAAAATGTCCTTCAGTCGGAAGGTCGATGAATTCTGTTGGGTATGTCTGTTTTACAGGGATATCCGATTGTCCCACTTGGACTGGCTGCGGCGCTCTTGCGATTGGTATATTTTGGTTTTCCATAAACTTTTGAATAATCTTGTTTCGTATATATATCGTTTAAATAAAACTTTTTGACGAAAAGAAGGCATAAAAAAAGGATTGGTATTTCACAATCCTTTTTTAAGTATAAACGTTGGCGTCTTGTTATAACCAATTATGTTTTTGAACCTGTTATTTTAATTTCCTTTGAGCCGGGGTCGAATCTCAAAATGAAGCGCTTTAATCCCTGTACCTTTTCTGGAGTAACCTTTATCATGTTCAAAATTTTTAATACATCGGGAGAAAGTTTAGCATCTATCTTTCCTGTAAATGCCATGACTTCTTTTTCCAAATATGACTGCAATTGATTTGGCCCGTAGTATGGTAAATCTGGGTCTAACTCTATAACATTGCCCGATGGGTCGATGAATTCAAATGCATAGACATCATCAACAACCTCCGGCGCCGTATCAGAGGATGCATCAGAAAACGCATCGGCTGGAACTGATGCTTTACCTTTATAATTTAGGCCAGTATTTTTTACAGCGGTTGTCCGGTTAGCATTGCCAGCACCAAGGGCGCCCTTGGTGCGATATTCATCAACCGCCTCTTTTACCAAAAACTGCAGGGCCTCTTTGAGACTCTTTTTCTTAGGAGCGGTTCCTCCGACGGGACGTTTAGTACCTTCCTTCTTCTCACCAACAGGAACCTTTGGTGTGTCGGACTTCTTCACGACACGCTTGGTCTCAGTGTTTTTCTTCTTTTCCTTGACCGGCAACTTTGTGCCTTCCTTCTTTTCCTTTGGTTTATCCGTCGAGGTGATTGATTTGGAATCAGATTTCATCTTCGTATTAGGAGTTTTCTTGGATGCCACGGTATTGCCGGATAATCCTTTTTTAGCTTCGGTCAGGGTGGTTTCTTCGATTTCTACTTCTTCGAGAACCTCGCGTATCATTTGTTTAAGTTCGTTCTTCTTCATAATATTTTCGTGTTGGGTACTTTTTTCCAACTTGTTTAAAGCAATGTCCTCTGCGGATTCTTTATCTTGTGAATCCTGATGAGCGCCGACCAAATCCGAAGGGATCTCATTGGAACCGTCTTCTAACATTTCCCGTATCATTTGTTTTAGTTCTGATTTTTTCATGTATTATACCTTCGATTGTATTCGTTGTAGTTCGGCGTTTTTGCGAGCCAACTCGGTTTCTTTACGACTAATTTGGTTCTGTAGTGGTGTAACGGCTTTGGCCAATTTACCCTTTAAATTCTGCATGTCGGTTTGAATCTTGTTTTTGTCTCTTTCAAGATTAGCAATTTTTTTCTGATCATTTGGATTCGCCGATTGAGATGTGCTAAGAGCATCTACCATGGCATCGGCCGGACTCATTGGTTCTCCAATTTCCTCTAAATGCGACTTCTTTAGATAGTTTGGTTTTGCCTCCTCAATGTCGTGGATTAAATTGACCATTGAATTGATAATACCGTCCGGCTTTAATTGATAAGCAACGTTCCGCAAATTCCCATTTTTAGCATCTTTAGCTACAACTTCTAAATCATTAGCAATTTTCTGTTTCCATTGACTGTATAACATATTACCGTAACCATTTAACTGAATAATTGGATCTGCACTGCGGCGATTCCCTACAGGCTTGTCCATGATATATCCATACTTCGATCCAGCTTTATCCATAGCCTCATTTAATCGGTTTCGGATAATGGACTTGACAATCTCCTTTAATTCAGCTTTTTTCATGATATTATTCGTCCCATCCGACCGTCATTTCAACCTGTAAAATAAGAGTTTTTTCTCCATTAAGCCGCCCTCGCTTTATAACTTCTGCAAAACCAGATGTGTATGGAGACCCAGGTCTAGCTTCCGACCTTAGTCTCTTAGCAATTGTCTCTAACAAACGCTCTTCATAGGTCTCCTCGTCTTCGGTCAAATTAGAAATCACCTCAGGATCATCAACGGGTACAGCTAATTTCCATGAATAAATTGTTGTCCCACTCTCTTCTTCCGAATTATCAACTTTGATGGATAGCGGAACAATGTATTTATCAAATGGAAATCCTAAAATACCCCTCACATCTTGTTCAGTGCCCGCTTTTACAGCTTCAGTAAAGACCTCTTCCACACATTCCATGATAATATCACGAATAAAATTGGTTTTGCTATGAACAGCACGTTGGTTTTTTGGGGGATGCATTAGGTAGGTGAAGTTTTCTATAAATATACACCAAACCGCAGAATCCGCTGATTTAGCGTATCAAGTTTCTCAGAAAGTCAAGATGGTGGACGCCTTCATACTTTGCGACGAAATAACAGAAAGACGCCACCACATGGGGAGTTTCTTTTTTTAATAACTCTGACATCTTTTGATATTCTTCGTCCCTGAACATCTCAAGGTATTCTTCGCATCTACTGTCTAAATTTTCCATGTCACTTTTTAGTCTTGAAACATGGTAGAAATTCCGGAGGCTTATTTCGTATCCATTTAAGATATTTTTGAAACCGTGGTTGATCTTTTAAAGCCGCGGGTGTATTATAGACGTTACTTAACTCATTGTTAGTAAATAAATCGTGGATTGTATTATGACACGGTATACAGATGGTAGTTTTCTCCTTACCACCCTTTGCTCGTGGGACAAAGTGGTGATCGTTAGAGTATTCAACATCACGACGGCATAAGGGGCAATTAAACATCCACCAACATTTACAAGACTATTGGTAGTTTGTCAACCACCAACTTTTACATCCATTGACCCGGACGTTGATTTCGCGGAGAATAACTCTTCCCAGCAACATACTTGTCTAACACCAACTCACCAAGCTGGTCCAAAATAGCCTTATCTGTAACCGGCCGCTCACTCGCGTCAAATGCTCCCACCCTTTCCACCGATTCCGGAACTTCTGCCAAAGTGTCGCGGCCCTGGCCAGAGTAACCTCTTCGGGCATCAAACTCGTGGTCCACAGAGACTTCGTTCCACCCAAATTCAGCGCTTACAAAATAAATTTGTCCATTCAAAGTTACTTCTTCATCTTCTACATCCCATTCCTCATTTGGTGCTTCTTGCATTACACGATTTTTTAAACCAGCGATTTGTCCACCCAATTCTTTCAAACCGTGCATCTGAATAAGCTCATCGGCCAAAGCGACGATTTGAGTTAATTTTGCTTGTTGATTGTTGGCTGGACTTATCGTGTTAATGATCCTCTTTATAAGTCTACCAATTTCAACCTCGCGTTTTTCTTCCGGGTTATTTACATCACCCTCGGCGTGTTCAAATACACCCTCTTCACTATCTGCACAATCCTTATATTGGTATCCTTGTTTTTTCTCCCACGAACTTAGTGCGTTTGGGGTTTTGCGGGTAGGACACGGAAATCTAGAAGGATGTGATTGATTGTGTCGATTTATTTTTCTATCAAAATCGTCACGCTCATCTTGGTCCGGGTCATGGTCTTCCGAAACGTCTTTGTTTTCCCAAGCTGCCCACATCTCATTTACACGAACATCGCCTTCATTTTTCTTATTGTGAATTGCCCACATGGTAGAATATGCTTTCGGCGTCTCTCCATAGTGCTTAATAAGTTTATCATGTAGAGATTTTGGAAAATTTGGTGGGGCTGTTTCCGTCATCATCTCATTAATCGATTCACGGATGAGTTTTTGAATTTCTGTTTTTTTCATAGTATCAGGGTGTCGATATATAAATAGAAGTGTGGTGTGTGAAAGAAGCACAAAAAATCCCCTATTTTCATAGAGGATATTTTTAGACTTATCTATTTTAGTATTGGAGTATAGCGTAATCGTACCGCAGAGTGACGTTCATCATAAGTGCGTCACTTGTTCCCCAATCAAGGTTGTTACCATTGAAAGATTCAACAAATGCACCTTTAAGTGTCCACTCTTCAACTTTATCAAGTGCTGGGCCGAGAACGTTGATGGTGACATCTTTCTTATAGAAATCAGCGTAACCGTTGCGGCCGGTGACAGATTCATGACTCAAACGAACCCATTCCATAACAGCTTGAGCTGCGGAAGGAACAACTGGGTCATAGAGGGTAATTTCAATAGGTTGCCATTCAGACTTACCTTTGACGTAACGCTTCAAGTTGATGTGTTCTAATGTAATTGGGTTGTTGTTGAACGAAGGCCGTCCAGCTGTTTTAATCATGTACGCTGGAATTCCGTCGATGTACATCGTGAAACGATTTTGTACCTTTGGTTCCCAGCTTTGAAAGAATGCCTCATTTTGGTCTAGTAGTTCTGCCATATTAGTGTGTAGTTAAATTTAGTTTAAGCGTATTGCCCGTCTACACTATAAATAAAACAAAACTCAAAAAATTGTGCAATTCTCATAGTATTTATCAGTAGTCGAACCAATCTACATTAATGGCAAGAACAAGAGACCCAAAAACAGATTTACACAAGACATGCCCAACTTGTGGCGCTAAATTTGTCTGTAAACCAAGTAGAAATAAAACATATTGCACCAAACGTTGTGCAGCCAACTCCACTACCGTGAAGGGCAAGAATAGAACAAACGTTAAGAATACTTTTAAGAGAGTGTATGGTGGCCATCCTATGTCTCTAAAGAAACCGATTTTAAAAAACCCGCCACTTGAACCGATATTATCGGATTTTAAAAGTGAAATCAAAGAATACGTAAGCGGTTTAATTGAAATATCCATTGATAAGTCTACGTTGTATCCAATTGATGTGGACATATTCATCCCCTTAAAAAATATTGCTATAGACTTAGTTAGAATAAGCGACAATTCAGAGGTAATGGGACAGCGGCACAAGAATTACCATTTGAATAAAACAAAGATATGTTCGCTCAAAGGAATCCGATTACTCCACATCTTCGAGAACGATTGGTCTGAACACAAAATCGCAACAAAGTCTGTTTTGGCAAACATTCTAATACATAGAAATGAAAAGATATCCGCTCGTGAATGTGAAGTGTGTAGCGTATCGTCACGTTGGAAAGATGAATTCTTATCAAAGAACCACATTAAGGGAAAAGATAGATCATCAATCAAACTTGGACTAATCCACGAAAAAGAGTTGGTTGCAGTTATGACTGCTAATAAATCTAAATTTTCAAAATCTGATGGAATAGAAATTAACCGATTTTGTTCAAAGGCGGGTTATACGATAGTGGGGGGAATGAGTAAATTGTTTGATACTATATTAAAGTCGTACGAGCCTGCAACCGTGGTCGCTCACTGTGATAGGAGATACTTCTCGGGTGAGACATACCTAAAACTCGGATTTCATTTTGTGGATAATACTCGACCTGAGTATCGGTATGTAACAGAATCTTATGATCACCTCGAAACCAAGAATAATTGGAGAAGAGACGTGTTAAAGAAAAAACTTAAAAAATTTCAACCAGAAAAATCTGAGTGGGAGAATATGAAGGCCAATGGTTTCGACAGGATTTGGGATTGTGGTCATTCTAAGTGGGTCTGGGCCAAAAAATGACTTGACAGTTTATAAAAACCTGTATACGGTTGTGGTGGTGAAACATATTCCGTATCCATCTATCGAGCAGTTCCGCAGCGCAATTCATAAAGTCCGAGCCAAGGCTCGCCAAACAGGCGTTGACGTGAACGGAGACCCTGTTTATGATGACACAATTCCCGCTCCTACACTCACTTACGAAGGTACGGTGAAGCTACATGGGACCAATGCTGCTATCGGGTGGAGAAATGGAGAGGGAGTCTGGTTTCAATCCAGAGAAAACGTCATTACACTTGAAAAGGATAACGCTGGGTTCGTGCGTAGTTTTGAGGGTAAAGACCTAAACACTTGGCTTTCAACGATGTTTGCCCACGCCGACGAAAAAGTCTTGTTTGGGGAATGGTGTGGGGGAAATATCCAACCAAACGTGGCTCTGTCCGGCCTCTCAAAGAGATTTGTGATATTTGCTGCGCTTATTGATGGCGAATGGCAATCACGTTCTACGGTGTCATTGATAAGTTCAGACGAATTTGGTATCGAAAACATTTACGACTATCAAACCGAGCAAATTGAAATCGACTTCAATAAGCCAGAACTCTCCCAAAACGAACTTGTCCGGTTAACTACACGGGTTGAATCTGAGTGCCCGTTTAGTAAGGCTCATGGGATTTCGGGAATTGGTGAAGGGATAGTATGGCAATGTAAAACAATTGGTTGGGATTTCCCAGAATATACCTTCAAGGTGAAGGGAGATGCACATGCCAATTCTAAAGTAACTAAACTTAAAACTGTAAATCGTCCGGAACTTAATAAAGCGATTGAAATTGCGGAGGTGGTCACGCCGCCGTGGCGGCTATCACAGATGTTGGAAGCTTCTTGTGATTTGATGAATGGGGGTATTGTTGACCGCAGAAAACTCGGCGAATATATAAGGTTAGTCACCGCCGATGTTGAAAAGGAAGATTTGGATATTATTACATCCGCTGGACTTGAAATGAAAGATGTGGCTGGAAATATCTCTAAAATTGCCAAAAATTACTTTTTTGAACAGGAAAAATATAAATAGTCATTATGTAAGCGTTTCCAGCCCCATCAAATTTCTACGCGAAACAAACTGCCACCAGAAGTCTCATTATTTTGGCATGTCTGTTTCATGACGTTGGGAAGATGTGGGACTATGCAGAAGCGGATGATGGTACGTGGTTCGGTACTGACCACAAGCGGAACGTCCATCACATCTCTCGCTCGGCTATTGAATGGTCTAAGGCGGTAGAAAAAACAAATACATGTCGTGACATAGAGGATGAAGATTACATGCAATTCTGACTCATCACGGCCAACGAGAATTTGGTTCTCCAGTAGCACCTAAATCCCGATTGGCGTGGATTCTACATCTGTGTGATAACATGAGCGCTAGAATGAATGACGCCGATACGTTGGATGTAATTAGAAGAAAATAAGTTGACAAACTGAAATAAGTCCTATAGGGTTATATTATGTCGAATATAAATGTCGGTGAATTAAAAAATTTTATTAAACAAAATGCCGATGGTGTATGCTTTCAGTCGGTGGACTTCTCTACCGAAAGTGAGGAGCTTTCATCAAAAATCAAACAGATACTAACGAACATGTTTTCAAACTTGAGGGATGTTGAAGGAAAGGAAATCGTCAAAGAGACCGTTATCACCATTGAAAACACAGCTGAAAAATTGGGTGGAAGTGTAACTTTTACTTTAATCGGAACTGGCGAAAAAATTTCTGTAGATTTCGGGGTCGATATTGAAACAACTCCTATTAAAAATGAATAAAAGCCCACAGTCGAAACACCCGATGCAACTGAGACTGTGTTGGCGTAATCCAAAATTATGAAAACAAGAATCGTACTCACACTAATACTCACATCCATTTAGGGATTCCTCAACCGTGGACTGTTTTATACCGACGATGTAATCATTAAGAATACACTGGCCGTAAACACTGTAAACGGAGGGGACGCGGGGAGGGGCGACGGCGCACTTCTTGCACAGAATACCTACGCCACTTCAGGTCCAACATTAGTGTTGTTCAGCACTCTAGCCGTTCTTACACTTCTATTCGTGGTGTGGTCTAAGCCGCTCTCAAATCTGTTCAAGTTTTCCGAAGATAAAATTTAACCTGCTCAGTAACAAATACAAAATGAAAAATAAAATCAATACGCTAGTCGTAATTCCAATCAGTGCCTTGGAACTTTCTCTCACGGGGTGTGCATTCGTCCCGTTGAACCAAAGGTGCTGGAAACAGCCCAATCGAACGAAACTAGACCCAACAAAAGTCAAGGAGTTTGCTGATGCCTTGCACGACCTCTAATTTAAATGAAAGACAATTACACACTAGAACCCGATAAAATCACAATCACGGAGTTGTGGGGTTTGGGCCATATTACATTCAACCCACCACTGGTGATTGAGGTATATTTACCCGAGGCACCCGAAAAGGACTATGCCCATATTGTATATGACTTTGGTATGAGTGACCGTGTTCCCATTACAAAAGAGAAAAATTGGTTAATCAATTACGCTAAAAACAATGAGGAATGTGACCCATTAAAGACCGTGTTCTCCACCATCAAGTTTGATTTGATGCATGCGTTTTTTCATTTCAACGAAGACCCGAACTACGGCCACACCCATTGGGCGTTGTATGGGAACTTGGAGAATCGGGTTGACTGCAACGATGTAGAAGAATACGGTGGAAAACCGAACCGACCTATTGAAACGTGAGGCAGCGCTAAAGTTGGGCACAAAAAACACGGAAGCATCTAATCGGAAGACGAGCATGACCATGAAAAAAAGCAAACGAGCGCAGCAACACATTAAAGAAGTATCCAAAGAACAGCGAGCACAAATTAGCAAAGCCCTGAGCGGAAGAACTCAATCGGACAAAACGAAAGCTAAAAAAAGTAAACCAGTACTCCAACTCGGGTTGGACGGCAAGTTAATACGCAGATGGAAATCCTTGAGAGAAGCAATCGGGGAAGGCAAATTTACTCCACAACTAATGCGAGAGTGCATTGCCGGTAGTCGAGATGAATATAAAAACTCAAATAGATGTACGAGAATAAATAACTGCGTTTGCACTTGACATTTATAAAGTGCCGTATATATTTATGAGTGTAGCAAGAGTGTTATTGATGACTCGAACTACATTACAACTCAAAAACTAGATAAAGGATAAGTTTATGAATATGAAACCAGTAGAAAAGGATTATACCGTGGGCGTAATTGTGGCGCGTTTTCAGTGTGCCTCTCTCCACGAAGCACACAAAGAACTGATTGATACAGTTCTTTCTAACCATCCTAAAGTGATGATATTCCTTGGGTTAAGTCCCGTAAGAGGAAGTATTTACGACCCGCTAGACTTCCAGCCCCGCAAACAAATGATTCTTGAGGCATATCCCCACGATAAATTTCCAAACTTGTCTATTGGCTACGTCAAAGACAATCGTTCTGATTCCGATTGGTCCACTAAGCTGGATGAAAATATCAGAACGGAAATGGAACCAAATGACACAGTTGTTCTTTATGGCAGCCGAGATTCATTTTTGACCCACTACACTGGCAAATTCGATGTTCGCGAGTTGCAGTCCACTCGTTACGTCTCAGGCACCGAACTGAGAGCCAAGATTGCTCAGGCACCTCAGAATAATCCACAATTTCGGGCGGGAGCTATTTGGGCAACGGCCCAGCGATACCCACTGGTTTACTCCACTGTTGATATCCTGGTATTCGACCCTAAAGAACGTCGAGTTCTTTTGGCCCGTAAGCCCCTCGAAAGCCAGTATCGTTTCGTAGGTGGTTTTGCCGACCCAAAGGATGATTCGTTTGAAGTTTCCGCTCTTCGTGAACTGTCTGAGGAAACTGGTCTAGCCGTTGGTCTGGTCGGACTCCGTTACGTCGGGAGCAAGAAGGTTGATGACTGGCGCTATGCTAACAATCCTTCTGAAAAAATCATGACCCATTTGTACGTTGGAGTTTACTCCATGGGCTGCCCAAAGGCGAATGATGACATTGCTGAGGTTCGTTGGTTTGATTATGACAAATTGAACACGACCACTACAAATAGCGAAGGAACCAAATCCGCCGCTGAATTTACATTGGTGGAAGAGCACCGCCCTCTTTGGGTGATGGTTAAAAATTACATTGATACAAACTTTCCGAAGGCTTGATATAACATAAGCCGACGAAACAACAAACAGAAATCCTGATAAAGATAAGGAAATTATATGAACAACATAATGACACAGACTGACAGTTACAAGATGGGTGGACACTGGAATATGTACCCCGCAAACACCAATGGAGTGTATTCATACTTTGAATCCCGTAAAGGGGCAAAGTTTGACAAGACTCCGTTTTTCGGGCTTCAATACATCATCAAGAAATACCTCGTTGGTATCGTGGTAACACGAGCCAAGATTGAGCAGGCAGCAATGCTGGCCACGGCTCACTTTGGCAACAGCACCTATTTCAATCGCTCCGGTTGGGAATACATTCTCAAAGCGCACGGCGGCAAGCTGCCCCTTCGCATTAGGGCAGTGCCCGAAGGGATGCCCGTCACCGTGAATAACATTCTCATGTCGGTGGAGAACACCGACCCAAAGACCCCGTGGTTGACCAACTACGTTGAGTCTTTGCTAACTCACGTGTGGTATTCGTCTACCGTTGCCGCATTGAGTCGGTCCACCAAGGAAATGTTTACTGAATTCCTCAGTCGCACGAGCGATAATCCGGGTTGCATCAACTTCATGTTGCACGATTTTGGATATCGCGGAGCCACGACCGCCGAAGCCGCTGGTATTGGTGGATGTGCTCACATCACTAACTTTCTTGGGACCGATACGCTTCCCGCGTTGGAATTCGCCGCCGAATACTATGGTGGCATCTGGGCCGACCGTGCCGGGGAAGACGTCAACCCTTACAGCGGTCTCGCTTACAGTGTAGCCGCTACCGAGCACAGTGTAATGACTGCATTAGGACCAAAGGGAGAGATCGATATTCTTGAAGACCTTTTAAACAAATACCCAACCGGTATTTTGAGCGTGGTCTCAGACTCATACGACATTTACAACTTTGTTGAAAACTTTGTGTGTAAGCAGTTCAAAGACCGCATCCTTGCCCGTGATGGTGTATTCGTGGTTCGCCCTGACAGTATTTCGCCAACCCACCCAACACCGGAAGGTGAAACGTTGTGGATTGTCGAGACGTTGGCCAACAACATGGGCTACACCACCAATAGCAAGGGCTTCAAGGTTCTCAATCCTAAGACCCGCGTATTGTGGGGCGATGGTATTGATAAGGACGGAATTGAAAAGATTCTCACCACACTTGAGAAGGCCGGATATTCTTCCGAGAACATGGTCTTCGGTATGGGCGGCGGATTGTTACAGAAGTTGAACCGCGATACTCAGAGTTTTGCATTCAAGTCGAGTGCTCAGAAGCGTGATGGTAAGTGGCACGACATTTACAAACAGCCTAAGGATTTGTCCAAGGCTTCTAAGCGTGGCAAGTTGAAGTTGTTCAAAGATGGTGATGGATTCAAAACAGTGAGCAGCAATGACGTCGGCTACAACAACGAAACCGACATTTTGGAGACGGTCTTTGAAGATGGTGACATCATCAAAGAATACACCTTCGATGAAGTTAGAAACAATATCAAACTATGAAAGCATCAGAAGCAAGACAAATAACAGACAGATGTGAATCACAGGATATCGGTCGCATCATAAAAATACTCGAACGTGACGGATACACCGTCAAGCGTGAGTATGGGGACCAGAGAGACCCGTATGACATACTTAAAATATCCTGGTGAATTCTATTGACATTTTATAAACGGTTGGGTATTGTTGTGCTTATGAATCATCAGTCAGATAAATATACACAACTGCTTCTTGAGAATGGATTTAAGCCACTCGACCACGAAAATCATTTCGGGAAGGGTGGCGTTCCATATGTTTACTATGCTTCACGAAAGCGTGGTACGGTCCATGAGTATGTTTCCCTAATCTATTACATGGAAGAGTTTTGTGAATCTGTATACGAACTATACTGTTCAGAAAAAAATACTCGGTCGCCAAAAGGAAACCTAAAAAAGTCTGAATCTGCAAAGCGGGGGTTCACCACGTTGCTGAGTGCTCTTCCACACACAGTGGAACAACTTCGTGAGTATGTAACTAAGTCAGAAGAAGATACAAAACTATTATCAAACACTCTATTTGAGCATCTGCTCGATTTAGAGAAAAAGAAAGACTGACTATTAAGGGAACGTTATGATGAAAATCGGAGTCGAGAAGTACGGTGAATAACTCCACACAAACCCAGTATCATATTGACTAATGGTAGGTTAACTACATAGTTACAGTTAAAGGAAGCCAACGAATAAATTTAACATACAAAGAACTTTTAAAGATAAGAAGGAACGCAATTGGGAAAAGATTTCCATCTGCGTCGATTTGCACGATGTTGTACTGGAGGGAAAGTTCAATCGATTTAATGAAGGAGCGAATTTTTTTCCGAATGCTGTAAGAGTTTTGAAACAGTTTTCGTTTCGCAAAGACATTGTTTTGATTCTATGGACCTCCTCTCACGACGATGCTATGAAAAATATCATTGACCGAATGAGTGGGGAGGGTATTGAGTTTCGGTATATTAACGAAAATCCAGAATGTCCCAACACTGAACTCTGCAATTTTAATTCTAAATTTTATTTCAACATTCTCCTTGACGATAAGGCGGGGTTCGAAGGTGAAACCGATTGGTTACTGGTTGAGGAAGAATTTAAGCGTCTGGGTGAATGGGATTAATTATATCCAAGTCGGTTAAACATTACATGAAAAATAGGACATACAACTTTCTTAAAACTTTCTGTTTTGCTTAGCCAAACAATGTTACCAGAGTCTTCTCCGGTAGCTTCACCCGCGGTCTTGCCAGATACGTCTAAAGCGTATAAATGGTACATTGTATCACAACTCTTGGTCCCTCTACATGTTCCAAGTGGCTCTAAATCTTTTTCTTCACATTCATATCCACCTTCTTCTTTCAATTCCTTAATAGCTGCTTGAATTGGCGTGTCTCCCTCATCTACTCCACCCGTTAACGAGCTAATTTCCGCTTGTCCACCCCAACATGGAGTCTTTTCTTTTCTAACACCGTATTTCCAACTATCTAGACCGTTTCTTTCATACAATAGAACTGCTATAATATTTCCATTACACCGTGTTTCATGACTATAAACGTAGGTTTCTCCATCTGGAGTATCCTTGCTCATCAAAGAAACCCAATCATTTTTATAAAGTACCTTTTCTCCAGATACATCTTCACGGAGTAAATTTTTTAATAACATATTATACCTTATTTCTAGTTTCGTGTAGAGTCATTTCTTCGTCATAAATCTTGGCTGAATATGATTTCATGACATCTAACAATCCCTGTGCCCTTAAAATTTTGAAGACTAGATTTTCAGTAGAAAACTCTCCCTTTTTATCCAAACCAGCTTGACGAAATTTATACAATTTTGCCAGGATGATTCGTAACTCATCGTCATCTTTGCTATTTATGGCTTTCTCAATTTCACCCTTTAGTAATGTATACTTTTTCTTAATTAGCGGCTTGTCAAACTTGATGGTTTTTCTTACTGGTTTTTTCAGCCAAACTTTATCCTGTACTGAATAAACAGAAACGGATTCTGGCTCCTCGTTAACATTCTGAACATATAGTTCGACGTCATGATCCTTTACTTTTATTTCGTGGGACTTATTCCAATTTGTCTTGATTGCCGTGAGCATAATCCCCGCATATTTTTCATCCATGTCGAGTTCGTCATAATCTACAACGACGTGTAAATCCAAATCAGAATACGGGGTCCAATTGTAGTTTGTTCCTGAGCCAATTAAAATAACATCTTGGATTCTTAAAGATAATTCTGCTTCGGCCAGATACTCATTGATAAAGTCTTCAACAATCTGCATGAGACGTTCTTGAACATCCGCCTTCATTACATACTCTTCATCCTTTTTGTCCCAAATATCGGGACACAATTCGTCATTGTAAAGTGGATATTTCATACATCTAATTCATTAAGAGCACGAATGCTGCTTGCAGCATCTCTGTGTAGAATCGCTAAATAGTTTTCTCCAGCAGCGTTCCAAGCGTCTATATTTTTTGGGGTATCGTCTACTAAAATGTGTCGAGTGTTTGGTTGATCGATAACAAACTGTGGTTTCTTTATTCCACCCGGAGCTAGGATTACTGTAATATTTTGGCCGATGTGGGTCTTAATCCACTGAGTCTTTCCGTTCAAGATGCCGGTACCCTGGCCAGCAGATAGGACAACCGGTGCTGGATTAGTATATTTCTTTTTGACATAGTTCCACAGTACCATGGCGTCAGGCATCGGGTCGAGATTGACCCAAAAATCAGGAACAGAACTAATCAATTTCCAAAACTTTTTTCGAGCAATTTTTTCATCCCCGCCGCACATCGGTGCATCTTTAAAATTACGAGGAGAGAAGCCACCGGACAGTTTCTTAAATCCCTTATCTATATCGACAAGTACACCGTCCATGTCCATGTAAATTTGTGTCTTTAACGGGTTACCCTGTTCAATTTCGTTTATTATATTTCTTAGTAGTATACTCATCCTTTATAAATATCAGATTTTCATTCGATTGTCCAATCTTTTCTTGGATTTTTCCCACCCAACTTCAACTATATACCCCGCTTTACGGAGGCGATCAATCCGGATAGCATCTTTCGACCAACGCTCCGAAGCGAACATTTTAAGAGATTTGTTATAATAATCGGAAAAACACTTAGCAGGATTGCAATGCCAATAATCCCCAAAACACTCAACTACCTTATTGATAGACGGTATGTAGATATCAACAGCTACTCTGACATCTTCTAAATATTTTTCGAGTTGGGCGTCTGGATAATTTTTAAGAATTTCGTCGTAAATTCGCCTCTGAAATTTAGACACTCGCTTTCCATTAGATTTGATACCATGTGGTGAATCGAGGAAACAAGCGGTTCCATATTTAGTCAAGCATGTCTGAACAGTTTTCTCCTGATTATTACACTGAACATCACCATAACGTTTTAATTTAGTCTCTGATATTTTGAGGCGAGACTTTTCACTACGCATGGGTTGATTTTTAATTGTCCAATCTCTAGCCTTTTCTCTATGATTGTCAGATTTGGCCGCACAGTCTTGCGAACAATATTGTGGAGGCAGATTGCTCCGATAATGTTTTTCACGCTTTCTTCTACTAAACATCTTTCTGCAATGTTTACATGGTACGGTTTCGTGATTCTGAGATTTTCTCCATTCATACATTGCCTCTCTATCTATAAATCTCTGTTTGCGGTGCTTCCAATCGGTTGTGAATTTATTTCCTGTCCACTCACAAATTTTTTCTACTGCCGCCGGGTTTCCATGGGATGTTATACTCATACCCTATAAGTATAAACTTAAAATCCAAAAATGGCAAAAAGAAACCCAATTTTTCAATTGGGTAACTCGTTGAATTATAATACGTTACGCTGTTGGGAACACAGCACCTGTGGGCAATACGTTGAAATCCAGTACGATGAACTCAGCGGTACGCGATGGTTTCAAGTAGATTTGCCCGTAGAGGATACCACGGTCAACCATGTCTGGAGTGTTATTAGTATCATCCATTACAACCTTGAAGGCGTATAGACCACTACGTTGTTGAACTGATTCCAAGTAAGGGTTGACGATACTTAGGAAACGGTTACGTGTTGCCGATACGTTCTGTTCGAATACAAGGAAACGTGAAGACGATGCGATGTATTTCTTGAGAGCAATCATCAAACGACGAACGCTTACACGGTCGAGAGCCGATGGACTACGTTGAAGTGTTTTTTGACCCCAAGCCACGATACCTTGACCAGGGAAAGCGGCGATTGGGTTGACCTTACCTTCGTAAAGTCCATCACGCTCAACGTGTGTTAGACGGTCAACAACTTGAACAGCGGCTGGGATGCCACCACGGTTGAGACCAGCTGGTGCGAACCACTCTGCAGCAACCGCGTCATTGGCAGCGTAAACAGCCATCATAACAACGGAAGGAGGTGAAGCGATAATCTTATTTGTGTTCGTGTCCTTGATTTTCACCCATGGGTAATAAGTAGCAGCGTAATTCGTATCGAACTCACTTGCCAAATCAACTGCGTTCAACTGTGAGGACTCTCCAGCCAATTGGTTAGGAGCGATATCAAAGATATAGAACGCATCTCCACGATTTTCACACATTTCAACCGTTAGGTTAACGACGTATGGGTGTTGCTCGTAGTTAACACCTGGTGTGGTGATAAGATTGAAATCGTATTCATCAGAATTACTTAGAGCAGCAATCGCTTGACGATATCCATAGGTTCCACGAGAAACGTTGGTAGAACAATCAAGTCCTTGTTGGTTAGTGGAGAGTATGTCATCTCCACTGAGAACAGGAAGAGATGGGCTCTGACCGTCAAAGCCGCCTTGGAAACCAAGAACGAAGCGGCGTTTCTTAACTGTAGTTGATTCGGTAGAAGCAACGTATAGTGGGGAAACTCCACAATCGTCTTCCAAGTCGAAAGCGTCATTTGAAGCGGCGCTTGCACCTTGTGGGATTGGAGCGAAGTATTGTTTGTTGTCACGTTCAGGTCCAACGGCGGAGCCAGAAGGATAGAGGGCCAACAGAGTAGCGTCCGCGTCCGAAGGAGCTGGATTGAACAATACGCCGGAAGTCCAACGACCAGGTTGTAGTAAATAAGTTGAAGCGGAGCTGTATGCCATCTTCGGAAGAACACCTCGGCGAGCGTATTCTCCACCTGTTGGTGAAGCGTAAGCAGCGAATCCGAATGGAAGGGAGTCTGTTGGCCAAGGAGCAACGGCTGTTTCAATACGAATCAACTTGCTCTTGTTAGCATAACTTCCGAAACTTAGAACCTTACCGTTATAATCGATGTATGAATAAGTGTCACCGATACGACGGGCAACAAAGTCCGAAGAATCTGGATTCAAGTTTAGGTTATCAAACTTTTCCAAGACGATTGGACGCTTGTCTGTATCCGTGTAAGAACGGAGGATAAGAGAGAACGTGCCGTAATCTGAACCTGGGATTGAACCAGCCGACTTTACGTTAGCGATTTCAACCTTATAGGTTGTGTTCATATCAGTTCCGTCACCGGCGGTGTGAACCTTGAACAATTGGTAGTGGTAAGAACCTGTTCCACCTGTTGAACCTGCCCAATTTGCTACTGCCTGAGATTGAATCCAAGGTGTGTAAGCGTTGGTTAGGTCGTATGTAGAAGTACCGACATCAGGTGTGATACCGTCAGAGAACGAGAGAGCGTCACGAGTTTGAACTTGAATCTTCCAACTTCCGGAAGCAAGTAACTCAGTCATGACCGTAGCCATCTTGTCGTCGAATACGTTATAGATGTAAGCAGCTTCAATTTTTGCTCCAGCAGGAACAGCTACATATCCAGCTTGTGGATTATCACCAAATACATTCGAAATGTATGCGGAACTTTCTCCATCGATGGAGAAATCATATGTTCCATAGCTTGAAGTTACGTTATTATCATCTTTGGTGTTGAGGACCAAACGATATGAGGTTGTCACATCGGTTGTAATTGATGGGGTTAACACCGAACCACTGAATCCGTCGAGGTTTTGTCCACGGTCGAGTGCGGTATTAGCCAATACAGCCAATACAACTTCGTCACTTCCTATGGAAGCAGTCAAGCCGCCACACGCGTCTTCGATAGAAATTCCTATATTAGCTTCCCAGGTGCTTGTATTAAATTTACCATATTCTCCTGTAATCCATCCTACAACGGAGGCTTCGGTTGCACATGCACTAACAGAGGTTATTTCAACGGAACCGCTGAATGAGATTGCTTTGTTGGCAGCGTGTGGGAGATATGATACCGACATTGTTGGTGAACCAACTAAGTTACCAGCGACGAAAGATGAACCTGTGTAGTTAGTAGCACTAATTTGTGCGGCAAAGGTTCCAACTACAATTGTCTCTCCGGCGTAAACACCATCAACAAATGTAGCACTTAGTGTTCCGGTGATATCAAATACATCAGCGCCGTTCGATTGGCTAATAACTGTTCCAATGGACTTGCCTGTGAACGAACTACTTTCAGTAAAGCGGTCTTGTGTTCCAGGGATAGCTGTGACGAATAGAGCAGCACTCTGCGTATAACCGGCAAGACCACCAACACGAACAATCGTTACTTCACCTTGTTGACGAATGTATTGTTGAGCGGTATAAGGGCCATATAGTTTGCCGTCGGGATCACCAAAGATACTGGTGAGGTCAGCTTCACTACGGATTACGGTTGGGGTGAAACCAGGTCCTTTTGGGAAAGGAGCGACGACTACGCCGCCAATCTGCTCAATTCCTTGAGCGAGATATGATGAATCAATCTCCTTTGTGAAAACGCCTGGTGAAACGATGCGTTCGGATGGGCTATATTTGCCGTTTTGTTCTAATGCCATAGTGTTGTATTCTCCTGTTAAATGTCAGAAATAAAAAGTCTATCTATAAATATGAGTTATTTTTTCAAAACATGTAAAATGTCAAAAAATTAGGGAGATGCGAGCATCTCCCCAATTTCAATATAACCAATGACAAATTAGACTTTTTTAGGTGCCGGTGTGAATATCCCTGACTGTGGATCGAGCTGACCTTCTCCATATCGGGCAACAATCTTGTCGAGGAACTCTCGCTCACGCGTTTGAAGAGCAGCGTGTTCAGCGTCTTGTTTCTTTTCAGCCGATTCCAATTGCTTCTTCTGAAGGGTAATATTACCATAAACCATGGTAATCTGGCTGTATGAATCTCTAATAGCGGCGACCTCAGCTAACTCAGCTTCGTCGAATTTAATAGGTTGTGGTGTATTTTCCATAATGTGTATGTATATATAGGTATTATAATTAAAAAACAGTGTTAAAAGCCTAAATTCTTTTGGCGAACAAAACCCAAGTCATAAGTTGTTTGAGATATTGGTTTATCGCCAAAGGGTAGTATCGATGGAGAACAGTATCTCCAATCTGGCCCCCACTTCTTGTCAAGGTACTCAATGTTCTTACGAGTTACATCGTTTAACTTCTCATATAATTCCGGATTTGTTCTTGTCGTTTGCCTTCCTTCGGAAGAATATTGAGTTTCGTCGCCGTTACCATGAAGATAACCAGCTTTCAAAGACATAATCTTCTTTATGGGCTGGTGAACGAACCTAAGAAAATAGTCGGAATCCTCACAATACGCCGGATATAGATTTTCATCAAATAGTCCAAATAGCTGAATAATACTGTCTCTGATAAGGAATAGATCCCAGCTTCCGACATCGAATTCGCCTTCATGTGCATGGATGAGTCCAACTTCTGGATCAGCCTCCGCCGCTTCATACATTTCCTTTAAAAGACCTGGACCGAACGCAACGTCGTCATTTACAATAACCCAATATGGGCAATTCATATAACATTTGATAATCAAATTCCACGCTCCAGAAACTCCCACATTCGATGGCATGTGAGACACCACAATGTTTTTTATAAATTTGTGTTTGATTTTTTTTAATAAATCGAGTTGTTCATCTAACTCACCCTTCCCATTATTATCGATGATTACAAAGGTGTCCACGGGAAAATCAACACTCATTAGTAGCCGGGTCACCCAATACGCACTATTTACAACAGCCGTTCCTATTACTGGTATACTCATATTTTTATAAAATTCCTCTCATATTTAAAAATTTCATCATCTGGACTTGCTCCATTTTCGCACCGACGACACATATCAAAACATGAATATGGTTTTGGAATAATGTCGTCATAACTCTGCGTCAATAGATTCCCTATAATGTTTTCTAGCCCGTAGTCCATACAACACAACATCACAATTTGGCAACATGACATTGTGATATAACCGCTCTTCACATTTGCAAGTTTTTGGAACATCGGATATGCCCGCCGACTTAAATCTATCTCTTAGTTTGAGAAGTTCGGGCTTCATCGTTGCTTCGCCTAAAAGATTACCGGCACGGTCCCACATCTGATATACTACAGCACTTTCGTAAATGTGTTTAACATCCTTGTGCACCGCACCCATGGCCATCACGCTAAAATTAGTAATTTCACACTCAACCGTTTTTATTCGCTCTATCACTTCAATGTATCGTTTAGAAATCGGATGTTTAGCCAACCTTTCATCGTCTGGTAAGTGTAAAACAAATCCACCGTTAGGATTGGGTGAAAATGGTATATTTTTAATTCTATCTACATCTTCAATCGTCATTCCGATTCCGGTAGTAAAAACCGCGACCAAATGGCCCTTGGTGTGAGCATACAACAACATATCGGTTGTATCTTTATTCAACCATGGTTCTGTAAATCCTGCGAATGTTATTCGCACCTGTGTGGGCAATTTATCAAGAACTTTTTTAAAATTGTCCAACGTTAGCGTTTTTTCACCTGTATAAACTTTTTCCAATGTTCGCTGAGGACAAAACGCGCAATCTACAACACACCCCTTCAGCGGGATGGATGTGGTTATTTCGAGGGTTGGAAATTTTACAAGTTTCCACTTGTCCATGGACACTCCTGGAAAAACTCTTACTTTGTTATCTTCCACATTATCGATTGTCTATGTAAATTACTACCGTCGAGTAGTATTTGATAAAATGATCATTCCACAAATCCCACTTAATGTCTATATTATCCAGAGAAAAAACATAATGATTTATCAAGGTCTTTAAATATAAATCTCTGAATAGCCTGAACTTCTTTTTATCAGCTTCGGTATGTAAATGAAATTCACCCGCAATTTTCTTAACATTCTTTTTTATCCACTCATAATTTTTTTCATTAAAGATATCATATTCGCCACCCTCACAGTCAGTTTTTAGAAAGTCAATTCTATCAATTGAGTGATTTGCTAGGAAGGTTGTAAATTTTATACTACCGGCAAACTTTTTCTTCGAGTACATCGCCATTGAATCTTTATTAAAAAGACCAGAAAATTCAATAGGACCATCGACTGCACCAATCCCCTTTGGTATACATTTAACCGGGACGGTAACATTTCCCATATTTCGCTCCAACGTTTTAAATAATTCGGAATGTGGTTCGAAGCAATATATCTTTTCTGGTTTATTCGATGCGGCCATATACGAAAATGGTCCGACACTTGCCCCGACATCAACTACAACATCACCCTCTTCGACATTAAAAAACTTTTGATATGTATTTTCAATAAAATTTTCTCGATTTACAATTTTTAAAAATTCTTCATTCTTTGAAATTTCCCCCCACTCAAAATTAGTCGCTGACCCAACCGGATTCAACATATAATCTTCAGCTGCTTTCACATGGTCTCCGAGAGATTCCATCAATTCAATCATCTTAATATCGACTAAATCTGGATGGACATACCAGTCTTCATAGTATCTCCAATCGTCAGGAGCAATATTTTTTGCAACCATTCTGTATCCATGACTCTCTAAGTATTTTCGAGACTCAACCATTACAGTACGAGTCGTATCACAATATGCGTCGTGTTCAAATGTAACGACGGCGAATTTTCGCTTATTGAACGGAATATTTAACAAAGCCTTGTACGAAACGTCCAGTGGCTCACAGTCTATTTGAAGATAATCTATGTTGGTGGGGAGTCCGTGGACGGTAAAGAGGTCTTCGTAATTTACAGTAGTGCCATCTTCTTTTACACACGGGTTCCGTCTTTCCGAAGAAAAGTCTTTTACAAAACCATCATCTATTTCAAGAGAAATTCCATTCCAATCAAATGACTGTTCTAAAAGAGCTGTATTACTTCCATAAAAAGGCTTACCAGAACCAACCTCAACGTATGTGCCGTTTCTTTTTCCATTTAACATAGTTAAAACAAATATGTCTTGATAAGACTCTGAAAAGTTTTTCTCAACTATTTGTGATCCGCTAAATTTAAATTTGAGTCTATCGAACTTGGTCTTGTCGTAACTCACAATCACATCTGTCTGTAGCTGATTTAAGAATTTCAAATTATTAAGGACTGCTCCTCTGTGCGTTAAATCTAAATTGTGGTCACGTATTAAATGCAAGAATGTATTTTTCGATTCGCCACATAGGCCGACCCACCAAGAACTGACAGCTCTCTCGAAAATAATTCCATATTTTCCTGGGTAATCAGTCTGTATTAATAACGGGGGAGAATTGAAATCGCATATTTGTTCTCCTAAAGACGCTATGGTAAAGCAGTTTACCCAACCTTCCACATTTGATTCATTCTCATAAAAGCGGCTTAGTAGGTAGTAAGCCTCTGGTCGTCGCGGTAACAATACCATAGCTCTCTGTAAAAGTCCTCTCACCGATAGCCCCCGCGTACCCTGTTTTGAAAAACACATAGACGCTCTAATTAAACCTTCATACGCAAACACATCATCGGATGCTCTTTCTGCTGCTCGAATGTAGTAAGAAATAGCTGATGCGGTTTGTCCAATGGAATCATAATAAAATCCCAAATAGAAGTTTGTGTGAGGTGAAGCAGTATCTGTGATGTATCCTCGTAGTAAGGCGTGGATGTCTGAACCAATCACCTGTGTATAAAACTCATGAACGCTAATAAGGTTTAACCACTCTCGTCTATTCTTAGCAAGGTTCTCATAAGTTAATGAATCGGTTGAAGTAAGTCGAAATGCTTTATTGTCACCCTTGCAAATTATTCCACATCCTTCATCGGTATCAACCACAACCGAAATCAATTCTTCGGAAGATCTTCTCAGTTTGACAAAAGCCTTCCAACAGTCACCGTTCCACATTCCACCTTTATAGGGGATTGCTTGAGCCTGTTCACTCATTGGATTCATATCGTGGCAAATAATATAACCATTCGGATTTAAACACATCAAAGCATTTTTAATGTCTCGTTCAACTTGGTCAGCGTGATGTAATCCGTCAATAAAGATGATATCGAACATTTCCTCGTTCTGTCTAAAAAATTCATCAGAGTTCATCACCAGCACAATTTCTGGATTCTTCCAATCGGATTTAACGGGATCAACACCCGTCTTTCGTTGGCAGATTACTTGATCTAAATTATTTCCATCGTATACACCGATTTCAAGATAAGACTTAGCACCAATCTTAGTAATCAGTGAATTTATTATAGCGGTTCTATTCATTGTGTAAAAGAGAAATCTAAAAAGTCTTCTATGACTTTTAGCGGGGTTTTTAATATGTAAGCTGCGTTATCTTGAAATCCGAAAGTTATTAGTATGTCGTCAACGCCATAACGACACATTCCAACACTGAACTCTACTTGGGCGTCCATCATAAAGAATTCTTTTGAGTATTTGACAATGTTCCAGTTTTTATCCCATACAATAAACCGATGGTGATATACGGCGTCTTTTCTACCGACTTCTGAATTAAATAAATCTACCTCGTGCGTCATGGCAAACCGATAATTTCCAATTGTTATAACCTGGGTTCCACCTCGTAAATCACGCCGTAAATCGGTAGAACTGTCTGTCATAGCCACTGTCTCACACGTTTTTAAAGTGGGGTCAACCCGAACCACCTCAGTTGGCATAGACCATTTTACATAATGATATGGCATGTCGAGAATCGGCATCCAATTTTTTTCACAATACGATTTTGGATCTTTTGGTGGCGGAATGCGAAAACGTGATACTTCTTTGACACCATCTGCCCACACTTCAATCTCAGATAACTCCATACGACCTTCGCCATTTGTGGTGGTGTCACGTCTGACACCTGAAATATAGAGTTTTTGACCCCATTTAAAAATCCGCGCGTCTTCCAAACCAACAAATTCCCACAGTGGCTCGTAAGTATCAAACTTACTCATGTCAATTTTGAAAAATTTATTGATGTCAAGATTACTATCCATCTCACAATAATAATTTGTTGTTCTAAGGTGTAAGTCGTTTTCTGGATGAAGATATGTTAGTGGTCCCCAGGGATGTAGAAATATTTTATTCTCTGAGTGGTAAAAGGTGTAGTTCACATGACGCACTACCACCAGTATTCTTCCATTGTCATTATAGACTGAGGGATTCATCAACCCCGTTCCACTAGTCAAGTCGGATGGTATGATCAGCGGCTTAATCATACCGCCAGCTTTCAAGGCTTCTTTAACAAAATTATTCATAAAGTGTATCTATATATACTAAATGAAAAAAGTATTGTGTCGTTATAAGAAATTAAACTTCGTCAGTCAAAAAAACTTTATCACCGGTGAGTATTTCAACCCGCGTTTTTAATGGCATTGTGATGGCCACAAACATATCTGCTTCACCGGGAACATCAATCGTAGAATATAGTCCCGACATAACGACAACTGGTTGATTAATTTTTTCTAAGATAACTTTTAATCCGGTATTTGGTGTAGCGTATGCAGACTGGAGGGCTGTTACTATATCATCCCTATTTAATTGTATTTCTGTTTTCATAATTAAAGAATTTTACATAAACTGATACAACAGTCAAGTTATAATAATTAACACGACGAACCCTGTGTTCCGCTCGGTGGGTTGCTATCCAAGGCACATGGAGTTTCCCACCATGTGTCATACGCGATGCCAGAGTAGTCGATAGCACTACCACTTCCACCGGCGCAATATGTCCACGTCTCATAAATGGTTCCACCATCATCGTAATACATAGTCCAATAGTGACATGCTGGTGCAGGAGTTGCTGTCGGTGTAGCTGTTGGGTTTGGCGTTGCTGTTGGGTTTGGCGTTGCTGTTGGTGCAGGAGTTGGTGTTGGTGCGTAGAATACTGGTGTGACACTCGTTGGGTATGCTGGCATTGTGAGATGGCCATATCGCACGAGTCCTATCTGACCATCGTCGGTTGTAGCGTAACCCGACCAGTAACCCCATGTGTAGCCGGAGATACCAGTACCGGTAATATTGACCCGCATTCCAGCTGCATAATTTCCACCACCGGACAGAGCCGAAGTACCCTGACCACCATTGACGGATAGAGTATATGTCGGGACCGGAGTTGGTGTTGGTGTAGCCGTAGGTGCAGGAGTTGGTGTAGCCGTAGGTGCAGGAGTTGGTGTAGCCGTAGGTGCAGGAGTTGGTGTAGCCGTAGGTGCAGGAGTTGGTGTAGCCGTAGGTGGCGGGGGGGTGGGCGTAGGAGTAGCCGTGGGCGCAGGAGTAGCCGTGGGCGCCGGAGTTGGAGTATACGTGATATTATAATCACAAAAGATATTGGCAAGGTCAGTATTTGCCACATAACCCGTCGCACTTGTTCTAAGCCCGGTGGCGGCTCTCGGAGTCCTACCATCAATTGGTTGGTAAACATCAATCAAATCTGTTGCGCCATCGTAAAGCTTCGTGGCATTGGTCTTGGTCCCGAAAGCATAGGACTTGAACAGGGTATTTAAGTCACTAGCTCCACTTTTAAAACCGCTCATATTATTTAATAAGTTGCTTTTTAACTTCGTTCAGTTCTACGCGAAGTTCTTTAATAGCTTCAACCAATAATGGAATGACCTTTTCATAATGGATTGTTTTATATTTCGCTGGGTCGATTGGTGCTGGAACTACCACTTGAGGGAGTACCGCTTCAACTTCTTGAGCCGATAAGCCAACTTCAAGTTGTTTTTTGTAACCGAGTTTTTGAGCTATTTCGTTTGGTTCGTAATAGAATCCATTCAGAGCATCAACTTTATCCAAGGCGAATTTTATGTTGCCCTTGCGAGTTTTTAAAGCATTGTCTGAAAAATTGGCGGTGATAGTACCAGTGGCGGTCAGCGCACCAGCGATGGCAATCGTCGCTCCATTGTCCGTTATAATACTGTTCCCAAGGGTTGTAGCAGCTGTGTATTTTGGAATATAGGTTGTGGTGCCAGATATAGAACCTATACCTTGGATTCCCTGTATGCCTTGGATTCCCTGCGAACCAGTTGTTCCTTGGGTACCGGTAGTTCCTTGACGACCTTGTATACCTTGGATGCCTTGGGTACCAGTTGTTCCTTGGGTACCAGTTGTTCCTTGGGTACCGGTAGTTCCTTGACGACCTTGTATACCTTGGATGCCTTGGGTACCAGTTGTTCCTTGGGTACCAGTTGTTCCTTGGGTGCCAGTTGTTCCCTGGGTGCCAGTTGTTCCTTGTATTCCCTGTATGCCTTGGATTCCCTGGGTACCAGTTGTTCCTTGGGTACCAGTTATACCCTGGGTGCCAGTTGTTCCTTGTATTCCCTGTATGCCTTGGATACCTTGGGTACCAGTTGTTCCTTGGGTACCAGTTATACCCTGGGTGCCAGTTGTTCCTTGGGTACCAGTTGTTCCTTGTATTCCCTGTATGCCTTGGATGCCTTGGGTACCAGTTGTTCCTTGGGTACCAGTTATACCCTGGGTGCCAGTTGTTC
>Ga0209702_10000532_pt1 | contig 80474 bp, 82 predicted proteins | sample FRY01_FD_187210 | JGI IMG/M metagenome (GOLD analysis project Ga0209702, IMG submission 187210) | Freshwater microbial communities from Lake Fryxell liftoff mats and glacier meltwater in Antarctica - FRY-01 (SPAdes) (version 2) | ecosystem: Environmental > Aquatic > Freshwater > Ice > Glacier...
CAGCCGCAAATGGACCATGCCAATTCATGACTGGAAAGCCGCACTGAACCGCTTCACGATTCAATTCGAAGATCGCATGCCGCCGTTTTAAACAGAAACCCGTTTACACAAAATCCCGCACACCCCCTATTGAACACCTTTTGGAAATCGCTTCCGCGCATATTCACAATTGCGATACCAAGCTTAAATTCACTCAGCCCCAACATTTCCATAAAGGTTGGAAACCCATCTTCCTCTGTGCTCCCCTCCACGAGAAGCGCGCAATTCCCGCCTCCCTTTAGAAGGGCATCCGAGGCTCGAATTCCTAAATCTGTTCTAATTGCACTTAGAAGGGAGGCGTCGAATGTTTTCGCTAATGTATTGCCTTTAGTTGTGCGGGTAAGAAGAATATTATTTTCAAATTTACTGCGGTCGATAAAAACAGGCGAATGTGTAGTGACAATTACCTGAGTACCTTTGCTTATTTCCTGGATTACGGCCAATAGTTGTCTCTGCGCTTTCGGATGGAGACTGTTTTCTGGTTCTTCCATCGCAAAGATAAGGTGACCACCAATATTAAGATCGGCGATAAGTCGAAATAACGCGATGATTAAGTTGTTCTGTGTGCCCGCTCCACGATTCTGAATCAAAATATTATCAACGCGGTCATCGGATAATCGGACTACGAAATTAACGCCTTCAATCGGATCAATTACTAACTCGTCAAATCCTATTTTTACAGAGTCGTTATGCATCTGTTCTTGCAGATATTTCTGCAAAGCTGCTTTTGGTTCATCAAGCGCGCCTGCGAGGGTTTTCTCTAACAATGCTAGGGATTCGGCTCCACCGCCGTCATCCAGCGTCTTTTTCATTTTGGCGCGGAGCGTTTTACCGAGAAGTGCCGTCTTTCCCATTGAGAACTGCACCGCAAGGTCTCGCCGAACTGGTATGAAGTGGAAAGTGTCTGATGAAAACCACTTGCCGAGTAAAGGCTTCGGTATATCGACAGCCGATTGATCATCCAGAACGGCTTTAACAATTGGCGTTTTATCGAAGCTAAATACTTTACTTATTACGATTGACCCATCTTGTCGCTTGAATGGGTCGAGCTGGGGATCTTCGGGCGCCGCCCTAAAACTTACAACGATCCTAATGTCTTTCTCCGTTTCTCCCTTAAACCAATCCGTACGCTCATTGAGTTTCTTATTTTCGAAAAATTTATCTAAAGCATAAAGAAATGACGTCTTGCCGACGTCATTCTCGCCAATTAAAACGCTAAATTGATTTAGTTGTGTGGACACAGTTTCCAGTGCCCGAAAATTCGCTATTTCTACGTAACTAATATGCATAGTTTTATAGCCTAATAAATAAAAGATCGGGACGAGGATCGTGGCTGATTCAGTAATTAATTGGCCGGTGTCGATTTTTCAATTAGATAGTTCGCCAAATACCGTAGCAGCGATAGCATGCGCTTGCTTGAATTCGCTTATTTGAGCTTCTTGCCAGTCGATGCCTGCCTCAACTTCGGTTGAACTGGCAGCCATCATTCTCGCTACCTCTACCACCTGCGGCCCCCCCAACCCCTTCCGCCCAAATACCATAGTTTCCGCACTGATGATATCCGCATATTCCGTTTCGCTCAGCGGCAACGCCGCGTTCGCATTTTCAGCATAGATGCGCTGCACCTCGGCAAACGGAATCTCCTGCAGCTTCAGCCCCTGGCCCCGCCCGTAGTCCGTCAGCTTCGATGCAAAATGATGACCGGTGCGGAAGGGCACTTCGGCCTTCTGCAATAGGGCGTCGGCGATCTCGGTGGTGGTGGAGTAATCCGCGCGCACTTCTTCCAGTGCGCGGGCCTTGTTGACGACCAGCGCATCGACCACCTGCCGGTAAATCTTGATCACCTGCAGCAGGCGCACGACCGGCACCGGGTCGTACATGCGGTAGTCGAACATGCCGGGGCGGTTGTTGTGCGAGACCCAGGTCATGGTCTGCATTTCACCCATGACGATGCTCGATTGCGCGCGCAGTTGTTCGAGTGCTGCCGGGTTTCTTTTCTGCGGCATGATGCTGCTGGTGCCCGTCAGTTCACCCGCGGCGAGCATGAACCACGGCACCGGCTCGGCGTATTGGGCGTGGATGTCCTGCGCGAACATGCCCGCTTGCAGCGCGATGCTGCTGTAGCCGGCGGCGCATTCCAGCGCGCTGTCGATGGGGGCGAGGTGGTTGGCGTCGTAGGCGTTTTCGACCAGGCCTTCAAAGCCCAATAGTTCAGCCAGGCGATTGCGGTCCAGCGGGAAACTCGAGGTGGCGAGTGCTGCCGCACCCAGCGGACATTTATTCACCCGCGCATAGGTCTCCTGCAGCCGTTCGGTTGCTCGGGCCAGTGCCGATTCAAATGCCAGCAGGTAATGCGCAAAGGTGGTGGGCTGCGCTTGCACGCCGTGGGTGTAGGCGGGGATGATGGTCTCGATGTGTTCTTCGGCGCGCTTCAAGATTGATTGCCGCAGCGCGATCAGCGCTTCGATCACCTGCAGCAGGCCGTCGCGCAGGTTCATCCGCGCGATGGTGGAGGCGAGGTCCTGCCGGCTGCGGCCGGTGTGCAGGCGCGAGGCCTCCTGCCCGGCGACCTGGATCAGCCGCGGTTCGTAATCGAGATAGTCGGCGGAGGTGCGCGGCGCGAAACCTGCTTTGCCCGCGCGTTCATTCGCTATGACTTCGGCGATGCCCTTGGCGATGCGGCGCGCCACATCCTTAGTCACGATGCCGGTCTCGGCGAGCATGACGATCGACGCCTTGTTGATTTCATCCAGCCATTCCACCGAACGGCCACCGCCGCGGAAAGAAGCGTTGATGTCGAGGGTGCTGTGCTGATTAGGGTCGTGCGGGTCGGCCAAGGTGTGTTTCCCCTGTAAACAAAAATATCAATATAATCAACTACTTATGATTATACCTCTGCAGAGCAGTCGTACGGACGGCCGCGGCGGTGGCTATGGAGGATTGTGGCAGCGGGGTGGGTGCTGCGCCAGTGATGGACCGCGCTGTGGTCATGCCCCGCACACGCCGCAGGGGCGGCGCGCTGCGGGGTCCGGTGCTGTTAGTTCTCGAGCTTGATGCCGGCGTCGACGATGATTTTTGCGAACTTGGCGGATTCGCCGCGGATGAACTGGCGGAACTCCTCGGGGGTGGTGGGCGAGGGCTCGAATCCCGAGGCCCGCAGCTTGGCAGCCATGTCCGGTGCGTTGAGTGCCTGCACTGCGGCCGTGTTGAGCGTTTTCAGGATGGGCTCGGAAATGCCCGCGGGCGCCTGGAAGCCGAAAAAGTTGACGAGCTCGAAGCCGGGGAGTGTCTCGGCGATCGCGGGCACGTCCGGCAGCACGGCGACGCGGGTGGTTGAGGTGACACCGATCGGGCGGATTTTTTTGGCGTCGAAGAACGGTCGCGCCGCACCAATGCTGACGATGGTCATGCTGACGTGATTGCCGGCCAGTGCGGCGAGTTGCGGGGCCGCGCCCTTGTACGGCACGTGCTGGATCTTGATGCCCGCCATCTTGTTGAACATCTCGCCGGTCAACTGCTGCGGGTTACCGATGCCGCTGGATGAGTAGCTGAGTTTGTCGGGGTTGGCCTTGGCGTATGCGATCAGCGCGCCCACGCTGTTCGCCGGTATCTCCATGTTGACGGCCATCACGTTCGGCACTTTGACCAGCCGCGTGATCGGCTGCAGCTCGCGGTCCCAGTCGTAGGCCATTTTCTCTTTGTAGAGATGCGGATTGAGTGCGACCTCGCCGGAGTTGACCAGCAGCGTGTAGCCGTCCTTAGGCCCCTTGGCGACGAAGCCGGTGCCGATCATGCCGCTGGCACCGGTGCGGTTTTCGACAACGACTTGTTGGCCGAGAATTTTCTGCAACTGATCGGCCAGCAGGCGCGAGGTGAGGTCGGTGCCGCCGCCAGCCGGGAACGCGCACACGATCTTGATCGGCCCCGTCGGATACTGTGCCTGCGCGTAGGTCTGCGCAGCGGGTGCGGCCAGCAGCAACGATCCCGCGAGCAGCGCTGCGGGTGCATGGAATGTTTTCATTGCGATCTCTCTCCAAAGATTTTTAACAACTGTTCACCGACATTTAAACGACGCAGAAAAATTCAGTCCGCAGGTTTTCTTCTCGTGTCCGGCGCGACCAAACGCTGGCGCAGACTCTGCGCTCCGGGCCGGATTAGCGTCAAGTGTTTCGGGATCTGCCCGGGCTGGCAGCGGCGCGCGCCGCGGAGGGTGGCGTTGATGGCGGACGTGCTGTGTGCAGGGTTGGATAAGTCGTGCTTGCCCGTAAACTACAATATCAATAAAAACAACATCTTATGATATATCCTGAGGCTGGCGTGCCCGGCTGACACGCAGCCACCCGCCGACCGCTCAGCGCGCGTCGTGAAAGAACTTCAGCAGCTTGAGGGCCTCGTCGTTCGAGTGCTGAAACGCCGCCGGCTCGAACGAGGCCTCGCCGATGCGGGCATGCCCCGGCAGCCCGGCGAACAGCGCGTCGTCGACATTCTTGAACCCCATCGCCCAATCGCTGAACATGCGGCTCTCGATCTCGCCTTGGCCTAGCGTCAATATGGTGTGGTGCCGCTGGTCGTGCTTGATCTGCTCGTACAGGGCACGCACATCGCGTTCGTCGCCTTCGAGCATCTGGATAAAGTACCCTTTATCGGCGTCGGTCGAATAGCGATAGATCAGCATGCCGGTGAGGTGCTTCGCGATATTCTTTTCGCGGCTGAGCGTCAGCAGCGACTCCAGCGCGGCGGCGTCCATCGGCTTTTTGGCCTGGCTGACATAGATCATGTAGTGCATAGCTGCTCCGCTCGTTCCTTGAGGGGTAGTCATTTTAAACGCCATTTTTTGGCTACCGGCGTTCTATTGCGCGTCGACGTATAGGGCAATGCGAACCCAGTGACTTTGATTTAATTTTGTTGAGCTGATCCAGCCATTGCACCGGGCGGCGTCCGCCGCGGAAAGAAGCGTTGATGTCTAGGGTGCTGTGCTGATTAAGGTCGTTAGCGTCGGCCAAGGCGTGTTTCCCCTGTAAGCAAAGTTATCAATATAATCAACAACTTATAGTTTTTATCGGGGTTGGTGAGTACCCACTGGCGGATATTACACAGCCTGCCCCCCAAGGGGACTTCCTTCGGGGCGCGTGCGCATTGGGTACGAAAAGCTGAGGTACTAGATAACGGCCGTGGCGACGGGGGTTTGGCTGACGCCGACTTCTTCAGCCCACACCTTGAAGCCGGTCAATTTGCTGGGGCCAAAACTGTTGCTGATGGGTACGTCGGCGGCGTCGCGGCCGCGCGCAATCAGCACTCGGCCGATGCGGCGCATGTTGTTGCGCGGGTCGAAGATGTGCCATTCACCGTCGAGGTAGGCTTCGAACCAGGCGGCGAAATCCCCCAGGCCGACTGGCACGCCGATGTCGGCGAGGTGGCCGGTGCAATAACGCGCGGGTATGTTCATGCAGCGGCAGAAGGTAACAGCGAGGTGCGCGTAGTCGCGGCAGACGCCGATTTTGCCGTTGAAGGTTTCCAGCGCCGTGCGCGTCCGGCTGGCGTTCTGGTAGTCGAAGGCAATATGTTTGTGCACGTAATCGCAGATGGCCTGCACGCGGGCCCAGCCCGTGGGCCCGTGGCCGAACAGTTCCCACGCCGTGTCCGACAAGCGATCGGTTTCGCAGTAGCGGCTGCCGAGCAGGAACAGCAGTGCGTCGTCGGGCAGGTCCGGCACCGCCACTTGCTGCGCTCCGAGTGCAACCGGGTCGGGGAGTCCGTTGTCGTTGATCAGTGTGTCAGTCGAGAGGCGCATGCGGCCCCTGGGGGCGACGAGGCGGGTGCACCAGTTGCCAAACCCGTCGCGATAACTTTTCAGCGGCACCGGCGGGTCAACAATCAGGTCGTCATGGCGGACCAGGTCCGAGACGCGGGTGTAGTGGACGTTGAGGGCCATCAGCATGGGTGTGGGCTGCACACAGTCGTAATTCATTTCAAAACCAATGCGTATTTGCATGATGGTTCTCCTATTTTTAATCAGGGCCGGTCGGCACAGGCGCTGCGCAACGACTGGATCAGCGCGCTGCGCAGCGCAGTCCAGGGCCGGCCTGCATTGAGGACGATGCGCTGGTTGATTTCCAGTTCGATGCCGACGTAGGCCTTCGGCGGAAACCGCAGGCGCAGTTGCGCGGTCAACCCGGCAGCATTGCCCAAGTAGGGATAGTTGCGGCGCACCCGCAGTGCCGGTGCGTGGTCAGCGAGTGATTTTTTCCAGCGGGCGCACAGTGCGGCTTCGCCATGACGGCCGGGGTCATAGAGCAGGCCGACGTCGGCCTGCCGCACTTCACCGTCCAGCACCGGCGTGAAACTGTGCGACGAAATATGGATGACCCGCCGGCCACGCGCCACTGACTGCCGGACAAGTCGATCAACCTGCGCCCAATACGGCTGGTGGTGCTGGCGGAAGATTTCCGCGCGGCGTTGTACTGGCAGGTTGCGCGTCAGCATCGAGTAGAGCCGTGGATGTCCGCGCGGCCGGTTGATGTCGATCAGCAGGCGGCTGGTGGTGGCGCTGACCAGCGGTGCCTGCAGTACGTCGGCCAACGCCCGGGCCATCACCAGCGCGCCGGGATCGTAGCCGCGGTGAGTAGCCAGCAGCTTTTGCTGTCCGCGAAACAGCCGTTGCCAGGCTGCGGGTATGCGGTTGCCGCCGTGTTCGCAAGTGATGATGAACGTATCGATTTCGGGATCCGGTTACCAGGTCAATTCGGGCAAATTGCGAAATACCTGGCGCGTGCCTGCGCCCCATTCCCGACCGAGTGTCTGGAAGTACGGGTCGCCCTCGTCGATCCGGCGTCGCATCCGCAGTTTGAGTTCGCCGCGCACGTAACCGACCATGTCGATGGGCATACCCACCGAGAGATTGCTGCGCATGGTGGAGTCGAATGACACCAGTACGCATTTCGCTACTTCGGCCAGGGGTGTGTCGCGCTTGATCACGCGGTCAAGGATCGGTTTGCCGTATTTGGTTTCGCCGGTCTGAAAGTAGGTGGTATCGGTGCCGGCTTCGATAAAATTGCCTTCGGCATAGATCCGGAACAGCCGTAAGGGTTCGTCGCCGATCTGTCCGCCGACGATGAATGAGGCATTGAAGCCGGCCGGATTGTCTTCGAGGTATTCCGAGTCGCGCCGGTCGATTTCGCGCATCGCGTCGGAAATCAGTCGCGCGGCGTCGTACATAGTCTTCGCGTTCCAGAGGCTGCCGGTTCGATTGCCACTGGCGCAACGTTGGTTCAGCAGGCCGATGACGGCTTGTGTGCCGGCTAGGTTGCCGGAGCTCAGCATCACGATGACGCGGTCACCGGGACGATCGAACACCGTCATCTTGCAGAACTTGGCGATGTTGTCGAGGCCGGCATTGGTCCGCGAGTCGGATGCGAAAATCATCCCTTCTTCCAGCAGTACGCCGACGCAATAAGTCATGTTCTGTGTTCCCTAGTGTTTCTCGTGCGGGTGATTCCGCGCCCCGTCAATGCGGGTCGCGGGCTGCGCACTAGTCGGAGATAGCACCGAAATATTTGTTTTTGCCATTGCCGTTGCAGTGCGTGTTGTGCGCGGCAAGCAGGTCTTGTTCGATCGCCACGCGCTGTTCTGCATCGTCAAGCAGGCAGACGCAGACGCAATTGGCACCGTGTTCAAGATAGCGTGCGAGCGACACTGTCGGAGCAAAGGTTTCGGCCAGATTTTCGGTATGCCCGATATAAATCGCATCATGGCTGGCCATGTGGTACGTACGGTTGCGATAGGCGCGTTTGGTGATGAAATAAACTGCGGCAACCGGCTTGAAGCGCGTGTCCAGCGGCCACGCCCAGAACTGGTGCTGCCTGCCGGAATTGCCGGTGAAGCTGACTTTGCCCTGATTCGCGGAGGTCGTTTTCATGGGAATCGTTGCGGGTTACGTTTTACGCTTAGGCGTCCCAGGTGGTCTGTGCGGCATGGATGCGGTTGATGGCGCCGTCCCATTCTCCTGACGTAAAGGTTCCGGCGTCTTTTGCCTTCATCAGCCCGACGAGAAGCTTGAGCGTTTCACCGTCAAACACGGAAATTTCCGCGGTGCGGAACTCGCCCTGCCGGGTGTTCAGCGCGATGATGACCCGGGCGAGCAGTCTGGATTGCATGAATGCCGGATTGGTTTCGATGTGTTTCACGGCATCGTTCAGCGGATGTCCGTCCGCGGCGGCGATCATGAAACGTGTGGTGTGGCGCAACTCGGTCAGGAAGCGGGCAAACGAATGCCCGTCGACCGGAACGGCTGCGGGCACTGACGCATCAGCGCTGGTGTTCATGCCGGGTCATATGTCTAAGCGGCGGGACAACAGGTTGCCGATGATCAGGCACGCGGTTGCAATTGCCAGTGCAACGATCAGTGAAAACGGATTGATGATATTCGCCGGGCCAATGACAGCGCCGAGCATGGGCGCAATCATCACGCCGCCGGCAAGGCCACCGATGGCGCCTATGCCGACCGAGGCCGGCATGCCGCGTCTCGCGTTGGTCTGAAAGACGGCAAAACCGATCCAGCCAATAGCACCGCCACCCAGGATCCACAGCGAAAGAGTCATGATTTACTTGGCGCTGACCGTAACGTCAAAGCTGGCCGTGTCCTTGCGGTACGATGCCGGCAGGTATTCGATCTCGAGACGGATTTCCTTGAGCTTCTTCGACTTCAGGGCTGCCACCGGAAAATTCACATCGACGTCCTGTGTGGTTTCATTGCCTGGATCAAGACGGTCGGGTGAGTTGTATGAGCCGGAGAAAGAGATCGTGGGTTCGGTCCGTGATTCCTCGAGCTTGATGAGCTGTCCCTGGTCATCGATAAACAGGACCTTGCCGTTGATCAGGCGAACGGATTGATCCGTCGAGCTGTTGGTCAACTTGAGTTTGCCTTTGAGTTTTGCCGCGGAATCGATACGGCCGGTTCCTTCCTCGACTCGTTCGACGACAGACATCTCGGTAACTTCGCCCAGCAGGATGCCGGCTTTTACCGTGATCTGGGCCGGGGCTACTACATAGACTTTGTCGTTGATGAGCGCTACTTTTTCCTCGACCGTTGGCGTGCACCCTGAAATTGCTGCTGCGATGACTGCTGCCATCATTACGCTGGTACGTGTTTGCATGTGTTGTCTCCTGAACGAAAGTTGTTTTTTGGTAAAGGTAATTATTTTCTTGCGGGTGCAACTCGTCTGTGCGTCATCGCACATAGCGAAACGCGCATGCTGCTGAAATGGGTGACGGTAGTTGTCGCCGGAAATTACAAATCGTGCGGTGGCTGACAGGGCTCGCTTACACGAGGGGCTGTCAAGGGAATCCGTGCGCGGAAGTCTGCGAGTTGCTTACGGGGAGGTTGAAGCTGAGGTTTCCTGCCGGAACGACAACAGGATATCGGCGAACGCGAGGTAAAAATTTACCCGAACTTCTTCGCTTTCAGCGCTATGGTAGGAACGTCCCCATCATAGGCTTTTTCTGCCATGACTGCGGCTTTATCTGGCGCAGCCGGCGTACAGCGGGGGAAATTGCTTAATGACGCGGTATTGATGTGGCGGGAGTTTTTTTAGCCAGCGCGGGATGGGTCTTGCGTCATTTGAAGTCGGTAGCGCGAAGTCGCGGCAGTCCAGCGTGTTAATCCAGCGTGTAGCGGGCGGCGATGTCTCATGCCGGTGCGATTGCGGCCAACTGGCGCGCGAGTGCATCCACATAATCCAGCGTCAGTACACGCATCTGTTCAGGCTGCAGGTTGCTGATGGGGTGCGGCAGTTCGATATAGGGATGGCCGGCCATGCCCTTGCTGCGGAACTGGAATTCGGCTGCCGTGCGGAAGGCGCTGGTGATGACCACCGTGGCCGGGATGCCGCGTTTTTCGAAAGCGATGGCGTCGTGCACACTGCACAACGTGCATGAACCTCATCCGCCGACTGCGGCGATGGCGATCTGTACCTCCTGTGCCATTTCATCGATCAGGCTGTCGGGCGCGGTTTTTGAATAGTGCGTTTTGCGCCGCATGACCACACCCGCCACGCCGTAACGTTCACGTAGCGCGCCGGACATGGTGTCGAGGATGATGTCGGCCTGTTCCTTGCTGTTGTCGAGCAGGCCCACGACCAGGCCTTTTAAATTGGCCGGGCGTGGTGCGAGTGCAATCACGCTGGCGCCGGCAGTGGCGCTGGGGTCGATGAAGCCGGAGGGTTCGTTCATGGTGGTGCTCCTGAATATTTAAATGGTGTAACTGCGGCTCACCGCGCGGCTGGCGGTGGTGATGCCGTGCATGACCAGGCTGCTCGGTGAACCTGAGCCGCCGGCGACGATGAGGTGCAGGTCGGCCGGGTCGCCGATGGCGGGCACGAATGCGCTGTCGTCATTGAGGTCGATCTTGAATGGCCAGCGTTTGGTGCCCGATTCGCCGCGCCACAGTCCACCGCGTTTGATTTCACCCAGCGGGCGGCCGGCGCGAGCGATGAGCAGGCGATGCACATCTTCGCGTGACAGTCCGGCTTTGCTGAAAATTTCCGCGTGTTGCGGGCTCAGCACCACCGCCATGTCGGCCTGACGATAGATGTTGCCACCGCCCAGTGCGGACATCATGTCGGCGATGGCCACCACCAGGTGTTCGTGATCTACACTGGCGTCATCCCACACCAGTACCGGGCCTTCGAGCGGGATGGCGGTAATCACGTTGTCTTCTGCGCTGTAGCCGTGCGTGCTGGCGTATGAGGGCCACGGTGATTCGGCTTCGTTTTCGGCGACACAATAGCTGTAGCGCCACGGTCCGCCGAATCCGCTGAGTGCGGTGATGCCGGGCAATCCGCCGCCGAGGTTCATCATGATCAGGCGCAGTGCGCGGCCGATGGTGGCATTGGCCCGAAAGCCGGGGCCGAAACAACCCATGCCGCCGCTGAGTCCGATCTCGTCGGCATACGGGCCGTTGACCAGGATGAACGGCGCGCCGGCACTGGTCGTTGCCTGCAGCAGGATCAGGTTGAGTTTGTCTTCGAGCAGACATTCCATCGCGCCGATGACCACTGGCAGGTAGGCCGGCTTGCAGCCCGCCATCACGGCGTGCTGTGCAATCGCATTGATGGTGGCGGGTGCCATCAGCGGCGGCACCAGGCCGATCAGTTCATCGGGATCGCGCGGCGTGGCGGCGAGCATCGCGGCGATGCGCTCCTGGGTCGGGACGACAACCGGCAGGCCGTCTGACCATTCCTTGTCGAAAAAATATTCAACGGGATCCGGGTTTGCGCTCATCGCGGTTTGCAGTGTTTAGAGTCAGTCACAGCGGAATTTCCCGGTAAATAAAAATATCAATATAATCAACAACTTACGATTATACTCAGAGAGGGGCATGGTCGCTGCTGTGCAGCGACATCGCCTCAGGGTTGATGCGGGCACAGGATGTTGCGACGTGCCGCGCGGGTGATTACGCGTCCGAGATTAAACCCGCAGCCGCAATAATTCCAGCGTCCGGATGGTGATGCCAGAGGCATGGTCATGCAGTGCATCGCGACGGAGGTATGCGCGAGCAGAGGTTCATACTGCGGCGCGGACTATACAGTTTGGTAAGAGTGCGGCTTAAGGCCGCATATTGCTTGAACGGCCCGTGTCGCTACGCTAAGGTAAGCGCCGCAGCGTTACACCACGATGGTTTTACCCCGGTTTTACCTTGATTCCCGATGAACATATTGCTGATCGAAGACGATAGCCACACTTCCACGTACGTCGCGAACGGATTGCGTGAGCACGGGCACGCGGTTGATCTGTCGGCATGCGGGAAAGACGGCTTGTCCCGGGCGTCGGATGGCACGTACGATCTGATGATCGTCGATCGCATGTTGCCGGGCCTCGATGGCTTGAGCATCGTGAAGAACATGCGCGGTGCGGGCATCAAGACCCCCGTGTTGTTGCTGACCACACTGGGCGGGATCGATGACCGCGTCGACGGACTGGAAGCGGGCGCGGACGATTACCTGACCAAACCCTTTGCTTTTGCCGAGTTGCTGGCGCGGCTCAACGCGCTGTCGCGGCGTCCGCCCATTGTTGACGACACCACGGTGCTGCGCGCGGGGGATCTCGAATTGAATCGCCTGAAACGCACGGTCACCCGCGGCGGCAAACGCATTGATCTACAGCCGCAGGAGTTCCGCCTGCTCGAATACCTGATGCACAACGCCGGGCAGGTGGTGACGCGCACCATGCTGCTGGAGAACGTCTGGGAATTCCACTTCGATCCGCGCACCAGCGTGGTCGAGACTCACATCAGCCGCCTGCGTGCCAAGGTCGACCGCGATTTCGACGAAGAACTGATCCATACGGTGCGCGGCTCGGGATACTCTCTTGGCCTTGCCGGCTAATTTTTTCCGCAGCACGAGTTTTCGTTTCCTCGCCTGGTATGCCGCGATTTTCGGCATCTCGGTGGCGATGCTGTTCGCGGTCGTGTACTGGATCATGCTGGCCGCGCTCGATCGCCAGATCAGCGATTCCGTCGAACGCGAAATGCAGGTGCTGAGCGACCTGTATCACAGCCGCGATGCGGAGAGCGTGGTGCGTGCCATACAGTTGCGCATCGTGGATTTGCGCCCGCCGCGACGTTATTACCTGCTGCAGAACGCAACCGGAGAACGTATCGCCGGTAACCTGCCACAGATGAATCCGCTTGAGGGCGAAGTCACGCTGCCGGTATCCCTGCTGTTTCCCGGCCGTCGCGGCAAGCCCGACGATCCGCTCGATGCCTATCCCGTAATGGCGCAGGGGCGCCACCTGGAGAACGGCGGCTTCCTGATGGTGGGCGAGAACCAGTTCCGGGCGGTGAAAGCGCGCGAAGCGATCGTCCGGGCGTTTAGCTGGGGCATTGCGATTACCGTGCTGCTGGCGGCCGCCGGCGGCATCACGCTGGGCGGTGGTTTTCTGCGCCGCATCGATGAGATCAATCGCACTTCGCGCTCGATCATGGCTGGTGATCTGTCCCAGCGCGTACCGTCGCGCGGAGGCGGCACCGAGATGGACCAGCTGGCGAACAATCTGAACGCGATGCTGGATCGCATTCAGATGCTTATGGAGAGCGTCAAGCGTGTCTCCGACGACATTGCCCATGATTTGCGCACGCCGCTCAGCCGGTTGCGCCATCAGCTTGAGACTGCGCGCAACAAGATGGTGCCGGGCGAGGATGCCGTCATCGAGCAGTCCATCCACGAGCTCGATTCCATACTGGAAACTTTCTCCGCATTGCTGCGCATCGCCCAGATCGAAACCGGCGCGCGGAAAAGCGCGTTCTCATGCGTGGATCTGGCGCACATCGTGACCTCCGTGACCGAGGTGTATGCGCCGGTTGCCGAAGATCGCGGGCAGGTACTCAAGACCGTGACCGAACATTCGCCGAAGATTGATGGTGACCGCGAACTGCTGACGCAACTGGTGGCCAACCTGCTCGAAAATCCGATCCGTCACTGCCCGGACGGGGTGACGATTACGGTGGGCCTGCGCGAGGAAAACGGCGCGGTGATACTCGACGTTGCGGATAACGGGCTGGGGATACCCGAGTCTGAGCGCGAAAAAGTATTTCGCCGCTTCTACCGGTTGGAAGCGAGCCGGACGACGCCGGGCAGTGGCCTGGGCCTCTCCATCGTCAAGGCCATAGCCGAACTGCACGACGCCAGGATCGAAGCTGCAGATAATCAGCCGGGCGTGCGCATCACGGTGCGGTTTCCTGCGGCAACGAACCGTGGCGCAAAAAAAGAATCTGCGCGCCGCGCCGCAGATACCAGCCACACCTAGTCGCGTTGCGCCGGCCATCAAGCCGACGCCGGGTTTTGTCGTCCAGGCCCGACATTCCAATCGTTCAACGCACTGCAGCTAGCCGCACCTGATTGGGCGCACCGCTCATAGCGGGCTGTTACGTGCACTGTAAACGCACGTATTCCAGCTTTGTAAGTTGTGCGTAAGCGTACGTGCCGTATGCAGCGCTATTGCAGTGCGGATCTCGCGCGTTGATTACAGTTTTGTAAGAACCGGGTTTTAGAGAAATTTAGTCTTATCTTGCACTCACCCAACGAATTGTTGGCAAAGCATTCCCCCACTTTATTGATTGTCACAGGAGATACCAACATGTTTAATAAATCACTACTTGCAATTGCACTCGCCAGCGTTTTTGCGATGACCACCACGATGGCGTACGCAGACGACGAAGAGAAGAAAGATGCCGAGAAGCCGCAACTGGTTTCGCAGAGCGAAGAGAAAGAAGCTGAGAAGCCCCAGCTGATTTCGGATAGCGAAGAGAAAGACGCTGAGAAGCCGCAACTGGTTTCGGACAGCGAAGAGAAAGACGCTGAGAAGCCGCAACTGGTTTCGGACAGCGAAGAGAAAGATGCTGAGAAGCCGCAACTGGTTTCAGACAGCGAAGAGAAAGACGCTGAGAAGCCGCAGCTGGTTTCGGACAGCGAAGAGAAAGATACCGAGAAGCCGCAACTGGTTTCAGACAGCGAAGAGAAAGACGCTGAGAAGCCGCAACTGGCAGCCTAACAGCTCTACGCAGAGTCAGCCTTGCACGCTATGACTGTTCTGATGCGACGCTGAATACTCTGCAAGCTGTCTTGCCCCAGACAGGCGCCCCGTTCATCGGGGCGCCTGTTTTTTTACATCCGGCGCAGGCTTGTGTAATGCGCGACAATACCCGGCACACTAGCCGCACAACCGCGGCGGGGCAGAGGAGGGGAATGTTATGGAATTGCTGAGTCTCATTGAGAGTGATGAGTTCCGTCTGTGGGGCGCACAGGTCATCGTGTTGTTTTTCCTGCTTGGCGGCGTGACTCTGCTGGCCGTGGGCATGGGCCTGATCGTTAACAGTGACAAATCCTTGCAGATGTTCAGCAAAATGAATCGCTGGGTGTCGTTTCGGCGCGCGACCAAACCACTGGAGGTCATGCGTGATACCCGTCAGGCGGTGCAGGATTACCGTTACTGGCTGGCCGCGATATTCGTTTTTGGCGGCGTGTTTGCGTTGTACGGCCTGCTCACCCAGTTTGAGGCCGCATCGATAATCTATGTGCTGGGGCTGGATTTCCTGAAGACCGACGCGGCCCTCTGGCTGGTCGACAGCGCGCGCTGGGTGCTGATCGTAGGCAATCTGCTCGGCATCGTGGTCGGCATCATGCTCGCGTTTTTCCCGGCGGCGCTGGTGGCGCTGGAGGCGAGCGGCAGTCGCTGGACTTCGCACCGCAAGGCCGGGCACGGCGCCGACACCATGCGGGTGACTACGCTCGATACCTGGGTGGCGGCGCAACCTCGCGTCGCGGGCGGGATCATCGCGGTATTTGCGCTGGTGTTGATTGTGACTTTCGGTTTGATGCTGCCCAAAGTCTGGTAAGTCGGGTTGCTGTTACCGCCGCCGCCTATTTATTGACGGCGTGCGGCGTGGCGCTGAACGACGGGCGGGTGGCCAGTCGGTCAGCGAGGCGCACCAGTGCCGGATGTGACTTGCGCCAGGCATGTTCGGGCAGCGCAAAATCCAGATAACTCAGGGCATAACCGGCGGCGATGTCGGCCAGCGTATAACGCTTGCCGTAACAGTAGTCGTTGCTGCCTAGGTCTTTCTCCATGACCGCAAGCCCGCGGTCGATCTTAAGCTGCTGTTTCTCGAACCAGGCCGGAGCGCGCCGATGGTCTGCGGGTTCGCGGAGTTCGTGGTTGATGTTGACCGTGGCTTCGGTAATGCCGTCGCCCAGCGCTTCCCAGCGCTTGACCTCGATGCGTGACTCAAAGTCTTCGGGGATCAGCCGTGGCCCGCTGCCCAGTTGATCCAGGTATTCGACTATCACCGGTGAATCGTAGAGCGCGCGGCCGTTATCCAGCACCAGCGTGGGCACCTTGCCCAGCGGGTTATGCGCCGGCACCGGGGAATCCGAGGTGGAGCCGCGGGCGACGATGTATTCATGCGTGATGTTTTTTTCCGCGAGCACGATGCGCACTTTGCGCGCATAGGGGCTGCCGGGTGAGCCGTAGAGTTTCATGGATGCTCCTTGGTGTTGCTGGGCATTCTAGCCTTGTGTGGCTGGCGTCCGCGGTTTCACGTTCACTTCGTCGAGCCCCACACCTTCGAGCGTGCCGAAAAGTTCGGCAATTTTCCGCACGTCCGCAGCCGGCAGCGGCGGTTGGAGTATGGCGCGGACATTGGGCTCGATGTGGTCGGGGTTGCCGGTGCCGAACAGCACCACGTTGGCCCCCGGTTCGTGCCGTGCATAGCGGTAGGCGGCTTCAATGATGTCGTGCGCGCCTTTTTCATGCAGCAGAAAAACCAGCGGGTTGCCTTGTTCTGCCAGTTGCGCGGGCACCTTGCCGGCCGCGGCGAGTTCGCGCATATCCTGCTGCAACCGCCCCGGCATGCTGAACAACGCGCGCACGGCGAACATCAGCAACGTGCCGATATTTTTCGCCTGCGTGCCCGGAAATACCAGGCGGCGTGCGTTCTGGTTGAGCATGTGAAAGGCGATCATCATCGCGTCCCAACAATCGTCTTCCAGTGCGCGGCACAGTGCGCCGTGCACCGGATCGCGTCCGGCGAATTCGGTGATGCCGAGAAAACGGAATTTTCCTTTTTCGCGTTCACGCAGCAGCGCCGGCACGACTTCGCGGATGACATGATCGTACTGCACGGGCAGCACGGTGTGCAGACAGAACAAGTCGACATGATCAGTGTCCAGGGCGGTCAGTGAACGGTCGAGCCCGGAGAGAATTTCCGCGGTACTGATCGGCAGGCCGTCGTTGTGCACGACCTTGTGTTTGGTGGAGATCACTACCGAATCGCGTGCGCGACCGCGGATGGCTTTGCCTACGGCGGGTTCGGTGCCGTAGAACTGTGCGGTGTCGATGAAGTTGATGCCGAGATCCAGTGCCCGGCGCACGATGTTGGCGGCATGTTCTTCGCCCTGCGCCAGGCCGATCCGGCTGCCGCCGCCGCAACCGAGTCCGGCAACGCTGACCTTGAGACCGGTGCGGCCGAGAGTGATGTATTCCATGGAAGTGTGATGCCAGGTGTTTTTGTGCAGGGCGTGGCGTAGCCTCGCCCAATAAAAAATATATAATTAAAACAACGGATTATGAAATTCCGGTGTGTTGGTGGGTACTTACACCGCAGGCCACAGCCGCTGCCCGACTGCCGGTGAATACGGCGCATGGCTGAGGTGCGGCACGATGCGCCCCATCCAGGTGTCGGGATTGTCGCGGTCGGCTTCGTGCGGGGCGTAATGTTTTTCGCGCAATTCCAGCGACGTGAATTCGTGGAGGATGGCGTGTTTGTAGGCACCGACGGTGGCCAGCATTTTGCGCGCGCCTACGCAGCCAGGTAGTTTGGCCAGCAGCGGCAGGCGTTCCTGGGCATACCAGCCACCGAGGTCGTCTTCGATTGCGGGTGAGGGCGCGTTGTAATTGCCGATCTGCACTACCGGTGCAGTGGTCAGGCGGCTGTCGCGTTTTGCGGCATCGGGGCCTTCGATGCGGACTTCTTCGGCGAGTATGCAGGCGGCGGCTTTTTGCCGCATGCCGATGAATTTTTTGGTTTCGGCACTTTGTTTTTTGGCGAGCTGGCCGGGGCTGGGGTTGAGGAAGGTGTGAGTGCTGTTGCCGCCGAACAGCGCAAGGTAGCCTTTGCCGCGGCCGCCGTGGCCCAGTTCGTAATGCGCGGCCCAGCAGTAACCGGGACGTGACAGTTTTTCCGGGATATGCACGTGATGGAACCAGTCCAGGTATTCGGTTTTGTGTTCGGTGGCGATGTCATACCAGATCGCCCAGATGCCCAGGTCCATGCGTGGTTGCCTTTTATGGTGATAATTTTATTGCGTTTATCCGGCGTGCCGATGTTACGAAAGGTTCCGAAAGTGTGCCGAAATTATTTCGTGATTGTAATGCAGCGGCAGCGCCGGTATTCTGCATCCTCTGCTGTTATAACAAGGAGAAACCCCATGGAAGTTCAAGCAGGTACCGCAGCGCCGGATTTTTCGCTAGGCGCGCACAATTCCGACCAGAAGGTGACGCTGTCCAGTTTCAAGGGCCGCCCCGTCGTGGTCGCGTTCATGCCCTTTGCCTTTACCGGTGGATGAACGAATCAAGTTAACGGGTTCCGTGCGAACTACGAAGAATTCAAGAAGCTGAATGCAGAAGTCCTGCAACTGAGTGCCGATCCGGTGCCTAGCCTCAAAGGTTGGGCGGAAGTACTGGGCGGTGTGCCGTTTCCATTGCTGTCGGACTACTGGCCGCATGGCGCGGTGGGCAAGGCCTACGGCATATTCAACGAGGAGCGCGGCATGGATAAGCGCGCCGCCTATGTGATCGATGCCAAGGGTGTGGTGCGTTACGCCAAGGTCTATCCGCAAGGCACGATACCGACCAGCGAAGAGTTGCTCGCCGAGCTGAAAAAGCTCTAACAGCAGGCTGTAATCGGCGTGGGCCGGTGGCTGGTTCCGCAAGGTGCCGGCGATCGGCCCTTTTATTGAGGGCGCTTAATGGAGAGCAATTAGCAGCCCCGGGAACACCACCAAAAAAACGCAATTGAGGAGAACTACATGAGCACACGCATTACAGAATGCCGCACGTCCGGCGCAGCAGAAAACGGCATCATCTTCACCGGTTGCGGTGTGAGTAATGACGCCCACGCGCATCCGGCCGGCGGACGCCGCCGCCAAGTGCTGGTCAGCGGCAAACGCGTCAAGACCATCGACGTACATGCGCATTGCGTGGTCGCGGAGGCGCTGGCGCTGCTCGGCCTGACGGTCGAGGAGCAGCGCGGGCCCGGCATCGGCGAGGTGGGTTCGCGGCGCATCGCCGAAATGGATGCGCAGGGCATCGACATGGAAGCGCTGAGCATCAATCCGACCTGGTACAAGGCTGAACGCGATGTGGTGACGGAAGTAATCCGCATCCAGAACGACAAGCTGGCCGAACACTGCGCGAATTATCCCGACCGGTTTGTGGCGTTTGCCTCGGTGGCGTTGCAGTTTCCGGAGCTCGCGGTCGAGCAACTGGTGCATGGCGTCAAAAAACTCGGCCTGCGTGGCGCAGCGGTGGGTGCGAGCGTGGCAGGTGCGGAGTTTTCCGACCCTAAATTCCATCCGTTCTGGGCCAAGGCTGAAGAACTGGGCGTGCTGATCTTCATCCACCCACAGAGCACGCCGCAGCTGGCGCCGCGCTTCAAGGGCAACGGCTGGTTGTCGAATACTATTGGCAACCCGCTGGATACCACCATCGCGCTGTCGCACCTGATTTTTGAAGGCACGCTGGACCGGTTTCCGGGCCTGAAAATCTGTTCAGCCCATGGCGGCGGTTTCCTGCCCTCGTATGCGCCGCGTTCGGACCAGACGCTGCGCGTGGCGCCGGAAATGGATACCGGGGTGAAGCTGAAAAAGAAGCCTACCGAGTATTTGCGTGGAATGTATTTCGATACTTTGGTGTTTACCGATGAAGCGCTGCGCCATCTGGCAGCGGAAGTGGGTGTCGGCCAGTTGGTGATCGGCACCGACCATCCGATCCCGTGGCAAAGTGAATCGGTAGACCATATTTTGAATGCACCGGGTTTTAGCGATGCCGAACGCCGGATGATGCTCGGCGAAACGGCAGCGAAACTGCTTGGAATATCGCTGTAATGAGCCGCTGTAACTTTCCATCCCAGGAGGTTGTCATGGAACGCAAGAAAGCGAGTGATTTTCCGCCAGAAGTAATGAAGCTGTTCGACGGTTATGTGCATGGCGGCATGAGCCGGCGGGATTTTCTGGACCGTGCCGCGAAGTTTGCGGTCGGCGCCTTTACCGCCACTGCGATGCTGGAAAGCCTGCAGCCCAATTTCGCCTGGGCCGAGCAGGTAAAGAAGGGCGATGCGCGGATCAAGACCGAAAACGCCGAATATGATTCGCCCAACGGTTCGGGAAAAATGCGCGGTTATCTGGCGCAACCAGCCCAGGCTTCGGGCAAGCTGCCTGCGGTGCTGGTGATCCACGAAAATCGCGGTTTGAATCCCTATGTTGAAGATGTCGCGCGGCGGCTGGCGCTGGCGAACTTTGTTGCCTTTGCACCGGATTCATTGTTTCCGCAGGGTGGTTATCCCGGCGACGAGGACAAGGGGCGGGCGATGTTTGCGGCGCAGGACGCCAAAAAACGCGACGAGGATCTGTATCAGGCGGCGTTGTACCTGAAGGCACGCAGTGAGACCACCGGCAAGTTGGGCGTGGTGGGTTTCTGTTTTGGCGGTGGGGTGTCCAATGCCCTAGCCGTGCGCATGCCCGATCTCGGTGCTGCAGTACCGTATTACGGCCGTCAGCCCAAGGCGGAAGATGTGGCGAAAATCAAGGCGCCGCTGCAGATCCATTACGCCGGGCTCGACGAGCGCATCAACGCCGGCTGGCCGGCGTATGAGGCGGCGCTGAAGGCTAACAATGTGCGTTACAGCATGCACATGTACGACGGCGTCAATCACGGCTTCCATAACGACACCACGCCGCGTTACGACGAAGCAGCAGCCAAGCTGGCGTGGCAGCGCACGCTGGAGTTTTTTAACCAGCATTTGCGTGGCTGAACGTTAGCTTGATTTGAGTTTGAAAAAACCCGCTGCGGCGGGTTTTTTCATGTGGGCGTAACATGCAGTCTCCACACACAATAAAAACGGAGGAGACATGATGATGGCGAACCTACGGATCGTGCGCACACTCAGCCTGTTCAAACGCAACACGCGTACGTTGTTGATGCTGATTGCAGCCGTGGCCGTTGGCTGGCCAGCATTGGTTGCGGCACAGCAGGCTTATCCGACCAGAGCGGTACGCCTCATTTCACCGTTTTCACCCGGCGGCGGCAACGATACGATCTGCCGCACCATTTCTGCGAAGCTCAGCGAACGCCTGGGGCAGCAGGTTGTTGTCGAGAACCGTGCCGGCGCCAACGGCGTCATCGGTACAGAGGCCGCGGCGCGGGCGGCGCCCGATGGTTATACCTTTGTGCTGATTCCCAGCGGCCATGCGGTCAACGCGAGCTTGCGCCGCAATCTGCCCTACGATTCGGTCAAGGACTTCACTACCATTGCCATGGTCGGTTCCAGTTCGCTGGTGCTGGCGGTGCATCCGTCGCTGCCGGTGAAGGATGTAAAGGCGCTGCTGGCATTTGCGAAATCGCGGCCCGGTCAGCTCAACTATGTGTCGGCGGGCGTGGGTTCCTCCGGTCATCTGGGCGGTGCGCTGTTTGAAGTGCTGAGCGGAGTCAAAATGGTGCACGTGCCGTACAAGGGTATGGCGCTGGCACTGACTGATCTGATCAGCGGCGAGGTCACCATGTCTTTTGCCACCAGCCTGTCAGTGGTGCCGCACATCAAGTCGGGGCGTCTGCGCGCACTGGCGACGACGGGCATGCAACGCGCACCGGCGATGCCTGAGTTGCCCACGATTGCGGAGACCGTGCCCGGTTATGAAGCCAACCTGTGGTACGGCTTTGTCGGCCCGGCGCGCATGCCGCCGGACATCGTCAACAAACTCAATGCGGAGATTGTTGCAGTGCTGAATCACGCGGAGGTGCGTGATCGGCTCGCCAGCCAGGGCGTGGACGTGCAGTCGAGTACACCGGAGGCATTCAGCAAGCTGCTGGTCAGCGACATGACGCGCTGGGCGAAAATCGTGCGGCGCGCGGGGATCAATGCCAATTAGTATGGCGCCAGACCAGATCATGGGCCTCGCAGGATGCGGACAATGATCCGGGATTTGGCTTTACAGGCTGCGTACCAGCGGCGCAGAATCAAAGTGCGCTCAGCTATTCAAAAAAATTTTCAACACCGGCGCTCACAGGAGAAATCAATGTCAGTAATCAATTCAGGATTACGCCGCTTTCAATTCAACACGGTGCTGTGCGCCTGCCTGCTGGGCATGGCTGTCAGCGCCGTCGCGCAGGACTATCCGACCCGACCGGTGAAAATCATCGTGCCCTCGGCTGCGGGTGGCGGTACCGACTCGACGACGCGCCTGGTGACACCCAAGCTTGAACAGTTTCTCGGTCAGCGCGTCATCGTTGAAAACCGCGCGGGCGCCGCGTCGCTGATCGGCAGCGATATGGTCGCAAAATCCGCGCCCGATGGTTATACGCTGCTCACCGGCATCAGCACGGTCACCATCCAGCCGGCCATGAACAGGAATATGCCTTACAACGTGCTCAAGGATCTGACGCCGGTCAGCCAGTATGTGGTGCTGCCTAATGTGCTGGTGGGCCATCCCTCGCTGCAGCCGAAAACGGTACGGCAGCTGATTGCTTTTGCCAAAGCCCGTCCCGGCAAACTGGAATACGCGTCGGCAGGCACCGGCAGCAATCTGCATCTGTGCATGGAAATGCTGCTGGAAATGACTGGTCTCAGGATGGTGCATATCCCGTACAAGGGTTCGGGGCAGGCCATCGCCGACCTTGCAGCCGGATACGTGCCGCTGATGATTACCAACATGATCACCGGCACGCAGCAGGTCAGCGCCGGGCGGTTGCATGCTTATGGCGTGACCAGTGCCAAACGTTCCAGGTCCGCACCGGACTGGCCGACCATCGCCGAACAGGGCGTGCCGGGTTACGAGGCCGTGCAATGGTACGGACTGATGGCGCCAGCCGGCACACCATCCGCCATCATTGCCAAGCTGCACAAAGGCGTGGTGTTGGCGCTGGAAGATGCCACGGTCAAGGAGCGATTTGCCAACCTCGGTGCCGAACCGGTGGGCAATACACCGGAAGAATTTTCCGCGGTGCTGCGCACCGACATGACGAAATGGGCCAAGGCAGTCAAAGCGGCGGGACTTTCGCCGAAATAAGGCGCGCGTAGCTGCGGCGCTGCTGGGCCCGGCATTTTCAGTAAGGCGTGGCCACGACCCGGCCGCTGGCCTCGACAAACCAGCGCTCGCTGACAAATGGTTTGTCGGCCAGTCGCGCGTGCATCCAGTCAGCCACCATTACTGCAGGCGTAGGGCCGAGGTTGGTGGCCGGCACGTTACCCACGGAATGCCGGCTGTCCTGGTATACCGCCAGTCGTTTCGGACATTGCAGTGTAGTCAGCAGCCGTTCGGTGTGGGTGAGGGGCGACAGTTCGTCGGCTTCACCTGCAACATAAAGATAGGGAACGCGGATTTTTTCGGCGAGCCCTTCCCAGGTCAGCGTTTTGCGGAATTCGTCGAACGCGGCTTCATCGGTGTAACCGGACATGTACATGAAGCGTTGCTTGAAGGTGGGTGACGCTTCCTCGAAGATGGTATGGCAGCCCGGTTCCAGACAGGTGGCAGTGACGGCGCAGGCGCGGTAACGCGGATCGCTGGCGCAGGAAATGGTCGCGAACAGGGAGCCGAAACTCTGACCGACGACGCCGATGCGTTGCGGATCGAACTCCGGACGTGCCGCCATCCAGTCCATGATGGTGCGGCCGGCCTCGATCCAGTTGGGCATGCTGACGTGGATGCCCAGCACGGCACTTTCATACTGGCCGGGGCCTTCAACAGCGAGCACCGCGATGCCACGCGACAGCCAGCGGTCACCGTACAGGGCGACCTGGCCTTCCTTGAATCCGTCCATGCCGGGGATGGCGACGACCGCGGGGATGCGCCCGCCGCTGTAACCGGGTGGCAGGTGTAGCCAGCCAGGCAATGCCTTGCCCTGGAATGGAATCCACGCGGCCTCGACTTTGCGGTCGGCGTGTTTTGCGAAGCTGGAGTAACAATCGCGCTTCGACTGGTTGAGCGCCAGGTTTTTTTCATTGTTTTCGTCGTAGGGCCACTGTGCGGCGGCGTACTGCACGGCGGCGATGAAATAATTTTGCCGCGCAGTCACCCATTCTTCAGCGGCTTCGGCGGCCCGTGCTTTGGCTTCGCGCCGTCGTGCTGCGGTTTCGAATGCGGGTGAGATGTCGGCATATTTTTTCACCCGCTCGCGGATGCCGGCAAAGTCGGCGTTGGCTTCCGCACCGCAGGGCGCGTTGTAGCTGATGCTGCGCGGCTGGTCCCAATCGATGCCGACGGAGCGGATCACGTTGTCGATGAGCCAGCGTTGTTCAGTCCAGCGGCACGTGACGGGGCCGCCGTGGGTCGCAGTAGATTTTTTTGCGGCTGTGTTCATGGCAGTCATCGCCCGGTTGCAAGTTGAGTCCGTATTCTACTCACGACGGAATGTGCGTGCATCCGCGCCAGCCATCATTCATCTATTCGTCTATGTACTGCTGCAGGCATGGTGTATCGTGCCGTGCTGAATAAACCATTTCAATTCGATTTAAACCCGTTCAATTCCGGAAAAGCGGTTCTTCATGTCATCCGATCAGAAAAAAAACCTGCAGACCATCAACATGATCACCTTCGGCGGCGGTTATTCGCTGCCGGCCTGGGTCGCCCAGCGCCAGGGGTTTTTTGCCAAGCATGGCATCGCGGTCAACATCACCTACACGCCGAATTCGGTGTACCTGATGACCGGGCTGATCGAGGGCAAATACGATCTGGCCGTTACTGCCATCGACAATCTGGTGGCGTATCAGGAGGGGCAGGGCGAGGCTGCGGTGAATGGCACGCCTGATCTGGTGGCGTTCATGGGCGTGGACGACAGTTTCCAGAGTCTGATGGCGGCACCGGACATCCAGTCGGTGGCTGACTTGCGTGGTCGCAAGATTGCAGTGGATGCACTGACTACCGGTTATGCTTTCATCCTGCGTGAAATGATCGTTCGTGCCGGCATGACCGATGCCGATGTCACTTATGAGCGCACCGGCGGTGGTCCTGCACGCATGCGCGCCATGCTCAATGGGGATTACGCCGCCGGGCTGCTGGCGACACCGCTCGATAAAATTGCTGCCGACCGTGGCTTTACGCATCTGGGCACGGCACGTGAACTGCTCGGGCGCTACCAGGGGCGTACCGGTTTTGCGCAGCGCCAGTGGATCAGGAATAACGAGGCTGCAGTCATCGGCTTCATGCGCGCCTATCGTGATGCCATGGACTGGCTGTACGATGCGCAGAATCGTGAAATTGCCGCCGCGTTGCTGGTGGCGAATGACGTGTCGATGACACCGGTACTGGCGCATCAGTCGCTGGACATCCTGTTGCATGAGGATCATGGATTCTTCCGTGATCTGGCGCTGGATCTCGAAGGTATACGCACCGTGTTGGCACTGCGCACCCGCTTCGGTGTGCCGCAGAAAACGCTGACCGATCCGCTGCCCTACGTGGATCTTGCCTTGCACGCCCAGGCATTCGGCTGACTGTAGTCGTGACCTGTCGTGGCCGCGCGGTTCATGTCGGCGTGGATTTGGCTGCAGGTGCGGTAGTGCCGGTACGGCTCATGATCCAGGCCGGAATGATTGCCAGCACATAGACGATACCGACGAGCAGAAAACTGTCGCGAAAGCCCATGGTATAGGCCTGGGCGTGGATAACCTTGCCGAGGTAGTTCAGTGCGGTTGCGCTTTGCAGTTCATCGGGCACGCCGGCGCGGGCGAGCAGGGCTTCCATGTGGCGCAGCAGTTCCAGTGTGGCGGAGTTGGCCGATGTCTGCATCGCGGTCAGCGTGTCGCTGTGGAAGAAGGTGCGCCGGTCGAGTATGACGGAGAGCAGGTTGACGCCGAAGGCCCCACCGATTTGCCGCGCAAAGTTGATCATGCCCGAGCCCTGGCTGATCTGCTCCGGTTGCAGGGCACGCAGTGCCGTGACGTTCAGCGCCGGCTTGATGAACGCCATGCCGATGCGTGAAATGACGACGCACAGGGCAATGGTCCAGAACGGCATGTTGGCATCCACGCCGGCGAGCCAGAACGCGGATATGGCAAAAAAGATCAGTCCGGCCATGACCAGTATCGTTGGCGACATGCGGTCGCTCATGTAGCCACCGAAGGGCATCAATACGCCCATTACCAGCCCGGCGGGCATCAGCAGCAGTCCGGCGGCGAGTGGTGTCGCGTGCTGCACCGTCTGTACGAACAGCGGTATCAGGTAAGTCGAACCGAAGATGCCTGCGCCGTAGATGATCGCCACTGCGGCTGCGGCGGCGAAGCGGGGGTTGGCAAACACCCGCAGGTCGACCAGCGGTTCGTCGGTGTGCAATGACCACGCCATGAAGGCGCCGCCGCAGGCCAGCGCTGCTGCGAACAGGCCCACCACATAATCCGATTCCCAGCCCTCACGCTGCCCGTTCGACAGCGCCGTTAATGATGTGGCAATGGCGACTGACAGCAGCAGGAAACCGGGAAAGTCGAAGCGCATGCGTTTGGTGTCGACTTCGCGTCCCGGCAGGAAGGCACTGCCCATCAGGATCGCCAGTGCGCTGACGCCGATCGGGGCAAAGAAGATAAAACGCCAGTTGAAGAGATCGATCAGTATGCCGCCCAGCGTGGGGCCGATCGCCGGCCCGAGGATGACGCTCATGCCGAAAAAACCCATCGCCGCACCGCGGCGGTTCGGCGGGAATACATTGAACATGGTGTACATCGCCAGCGGCTGCAGCAGGCCGGCTACTGCACCCTGCAGGATGCGGGCGAAGATGAGCACATCAACGTTGGGGGCGGCGCCGGCGAGCAGCAGCGCGACGATGAACAGCACCAGTGCGCCGATGAACGTGTTGCGCTGGCCGAAGTTGTTCATAACCCAGGCATTGAGCAACATGCCCACAGTCATCGCGGCGAGCGTGCCGGTGGAGAGCCATTGCGCGCGGTCCTGGCCGATGCCGAAGGCGCCCATGATGTCGGGGATGGCGACATTGACGCTGGTGGTGGTGAGCACGGCCGAGATCGTGCCCAGCATCACCGTGCCCGTCGCGATCCAGCGGTACGCCGGACCGTGACGCTCAAACAGCTCTTCAGTGGTTGCGGCTTGCCGCAATATTGACCTCGACCATCATGCCGGGGCGCAATACCGGATCTTTTTCTGTGAGCTGTATGCGCACCGGCAGGCGCTGGGTGATCTTGGTGAAGTTTCCGCTGGGATTCGGATCGGGCAGCAGCGCGAACTTGCTGGTTGCGGCGCGTCCGATACGGAATACCTTGCCTTCGAACACGCGGTCGGGATAGGCATCGACCGAAATCTCGGCTTTCATGCCCGGTTTCAGGCGCGCGATGTCGGTCTCTTTGACGTTGGCATCGACCCAGATGTCATTCGGATCATGGAACATCAGGATGCGCTGGCCGATGGATACATGTTCGCCTTTGTTGGCGAAGGTCATGACTACCCGGCCGTCGCCGGGGCTGACAATGGCGCGGTCGGCGATGTCGATATCGCGTCTGAGGATTTCGGCGCGGATTTCGTCGGCCTGGTGGGCGAGTACCGCGAGTTGGCGTTCCATCACCTGCAGTTCGCGCCGGCTGCCGCTGGCGGAGGCCAGGGTGCCGCGCACGGTAGCAATGTCGGCCAGCGCCTTGCGGTAGTTTTCCTGCGCCTGCTGGTAAGTGGTGCGTGCACGTTCCATGGCCTGGGGTGACAGCCATTTGGATGCGGCGAGTTCGCGTGCCCGCTCGTAGTCTTCACGCGCCTGCTTCAGTTGCAGGTCGAGAGCGGCGGCTTCCGCCTGAGAGGACTTGAGGCGACTGGTTTCGCTCTGGAATTTGCCTTGAGTTTCCTGATCGACCTGACCGCTGCGGGTACGCACCACGGCCATCTGGCTCTCGGCAGCTTCCAGCCGGGCGACCAGTACTTCACGTTGCTGGCGCGAATCGCGGTCGTCGACCTTGAACAGCAGATCACCTTTCTTGACGACATCACCCTGGATGACCGGCAACTCGGTGATCCAGCCCGATACGCGGCTGGAGAGCGTGACGATCTCGCCGCCGATGCGGGCATCGTCCAAGTAGACGTGGGTCCAGCGGAACCAGACCCAATGAATCAGCCATGCCAGCAGCAACAGCCCGGCCAGCAGCAGCAGCCAGGGCTTGTAGCGCATGCCCGCAGCTGCCTGGCGGGGGCCTGCGTTGTCGGCTGCGCGTTCCTGCGCGATGTCGGATTTGTGGTCTGCCATGTAATCCTGAATTTGTCTGAATCATGCCGCGGTTTGGGAAAAAAGCGCGGTGCGAATGCCGGCTGCATATCCGGAAGTCCGCTTTGTGGTTTAAGTATTACGCCTAAGTTTTTGCGAGTGCAAGCCGAGTGGGACAAAAGGTCCGCTATGTGGCGAACGCCGAAAACGCACAGCAAGCCTGCCGGCGCGCTGCAGATACGCTACGGCATTCCCCGGGACTTAGTTCCGGTGCACCACCGGCGCCAGCATGTTCTGGTCGATCATCACATCGACGATGGCCGGCTTGCCGCTGTCGAAAGCGCGCTGGATGGCGGCTTCAAGATCCTGCGGGCGGGTGACATGTTCGCCGTGAGCGCCGAACACTCTGGCCAACGCGCCGAAATCCGGGTTTTTGTAATCCACGGCGAAATAACGCCCGCCGAAATGTTCGTTCTGGAAGGCGCGTTCATTGCCGAGGCCTTCGTCGTTGAACACGACGTAAACGACCGGGATGTTTTCACGCACCGCGGTTTCGAGTTCACCGATGTTGCACATGGCACCCATGTCACCCGAGGCGCACAGCACCGGACGGTCAGGGCGCGCGAGTTTGGCGCCCATGGCGATCGGCAACGAACCACCGACGGAGGCCCAGTCGTCGATGCACATGAAGGTATCGGGTTCGTAAGTTTTGAAATAACTGCGCACGTGTTTGCCGCCGTTGCCGGCGTCGACGACGAGGATGCCGTTCTTCGGCAGCACCTTGCGGATCATGTGCGCGACGAACTGCGGCTGTATGGGTTCAGCTTCCGGTTTGAGGATGCCTTCGATCTCGGCGTCAAATTCGGCGCGGGCTTTGGCGACATCGACCCAGGGCTTGCGTGCCTTGGTTTTGGCGGCGCGCGCAGCAAGTCCGTCGATGAAACTCACCGTTGAACCGGCTACACCCAGCGTCACCGGAAACACGATGCCAATCTGGCCCGGCGCTGCAGTGTGGTGAATGATTTTCGCGTTGTCGCTGAAAATGCCGTACTGGTACAAGGTCGAGAACACGTCGAAGTGCGCACCCACCGCGATGATCACGTCGGCCTTGGGTGCAGCGCGGTTGGCGCTGCTGAAACCGTTGCGGCCCAGCGGTCCCAGCGCCAGCGGATGGGTGCCGGGGAACGCATCGGGTGAATACTGCAATGCGGCTGCCGGAATGCCGGTGGCTTCGGTGAGTTTCTGCATCGCGGCGACGGCTTTTTCTTTCATCACGCCGCGGCCGACCACAAACAGCGGACGCTCGGCTTTGCTGATCAACGCCCACGCGGCGTCGATCTGCGCCGGGTCGCACACGGCAGGCACGGTATTGCGGTAAGCGGCGGGCGCGGTGGTTTCCGGCGCAATCTGCTGCAGCAACACTTCGCTGGCGGCTTCGATGTGGGTCGGGCCCTGTGGTTCGGTCAGCGCAACACGAAAGGCCTTGCGCACTGCTTCCTGCACCTTGTCCACATAAGGAATGCTGTAGGCCCATTTGGTGATCGGACGCATGAACGGAATCTGGTCCATGTCCTGGGTCGCGTCGCGTTCGCGCATGATGCTTTCCTGCACGCCGGTGATGCTGATCACCGGCACATTGCCTTTGTGCGCGGCAGCGATGGCGGTAGCCATGTTGGTGACGCCGGGACCTTCGGTGACAGTGACCACGGACGGTTTGTTGGCGGCGCGCGCAAAACCGTAAGACATGAATGCCGCGCCCTGTTCGTGGCGGGTCAGGATGAAGCGAATCTCGGGCGTTACCCGCAGTTCATCAAGGATGGCGAGGTTCTGGGTGCCGGGGATGCCGAAGACATGATCAATGCCTTCGCGCACCAGGCCGTCGACGAGTGCGCGCGCGCCGGTGATGGTTTTGACGGCCTTGCGTTCGGTGGTGTCCATGCGGTGTTTCCCTTGTGCTGTGCTTGAAGAATGAGGATCGATGGTAAACCAAAAGCAGCTTTGTCCGGGAATGCGCAGATTTGCTCTCCGGTAGTTCCATAAGATGTAATGGCGAAAACACGGGATGGTCTGTGTGTTGATTTTCGCGGTTGTGGATGATCCAATGCCATGAAAAGCATATTATCGATTGTCCTGACAGAGGGGGTGCCATGGGGATCATCATGTTCAAATCCGGAGTTTTGCAGAACAGCAACACGTACGCACTGCTCGGCGCAGTGATGGCGATTGGCGCACTGGCCTGTTCGCCTGTGCAAGCGCAGAAATTTCCAGAGCGCCCGGTGCGCATGGTGGTGCCGTATCCGCCGGGCGGCGCCAACGACATCATCGCGCGCCTGCTGTCGCCTTCACTGACGCGGCAGCTGGGTCAGAACGTGATTGTCGATAATCGCGGCGGCGGGAATACACTGATCGGCTCCGAGATAGTCGCCACTTCGGCGCCCAATGGATACACGCTGCTGGTGGTGGCCGCAGGTCATGCTGTAAATCCGGCGCTGTACAAGAAACTGCCCTACGACTCCGCGCGTGATTTTGTGCCAGTCGTATTGTTTGGTGACGGCGCTTATGTGCTGGTTGCGCATCCGAGTGCCGGTGTGTCGTCGAGCCGCGAACTGATCGCGCTGGCAAAAGCAAAACCGGGACAGGTGACGTACGCATCGTCGAGCACCGGCAACCTGACGCATCTTGCCGCGGAACTGTTCAACTCGCTGGCCGGCATCAAAATGCTGCACGTGCCGTACAAGGGCGGCAATCCGGCGATGGCGGATTTGCTGGCGGGCCGCGTCAATGTGTTTTTCTCGACCGTGGCGGTGGCGCGGGCGCATCTGCAGTCTGGGAAAATAAAAAGTCTGGGCGTTACGACGGCGAAGCGCACCCCGGCGCTGCCGGATGTGCCGACCATCGCTGAATCAGGCCTGCCCGGTTACGCCGTCAGCGGCTGGTATGGACTGGTGGCGCCCAAAGGCACGCCGAAGGCTGCGATCGAACGCCTGCATGCGGTGGTTCAGGAGGCATTGCGCCAGCCCGACATTAAGGAACGGCTACTGAGCCTCGGTGTTGAAGCTGCCGCAGCATCATCAGCCGAGTTCGGCAAACTGATCGACAGCGATATCGCAAAATGGATCAAGGTGGCAAAACCGCTGAATATCAGAATGGACTGATGTCATTGGTCCAATCGATAAAAAGCCCCGCCGCCGCGGGGCTTTTTATCTGGAGCACAACAGCAGTTACGCGGCTTTTTGCAGCGCCTGCAGTTGTTTGGCGATAAAGGCTTTGACGACTTCATGTGAACGATCGGCATCCGGTCCCGGAGTCGCCGTCCATTCGTGTTCGCAGCCGGAAAATATTTCGAGCTGGCAGTCACCGCCGGCAGCACGGTAGGCGGTCGCGAATTTTTCCTGGATGACCGGTATCACGTTGTCGTCTTCCCCGCCCTGCATGATCAGCAGGGACGGCAGGGTGACTTTTTCCTTGCGCTCGAGGATTTCGTGTGGATTGCCTTCGTGGATGCTCTCCGGTGTGTTGAAGAAGGTGTCGGATTTTTTCATCATTGCGGCGTTTTTCATTTTCTCGGCCTGTCCGCGGCGGGTCACCGGATTGCTGATTGGCGAACGCGTGGCGACATAGGCGACGCTGGCGTCGAGGTTCGGCGCTTCCGGCAGCGGAATTTCGTTGTAACGCGCGTCGCGCGGGCGCATGCCGAGCAGTTGTGCGACATGGCCACCGCTGGAACTGCCGAGCAAGCCGAAGTTGGTCGGGTCGCCGTTTAATTCGCGGGCTTTGTGCTTGAGCCAACGCAACGCATGGCTCGCGTCTTGCACGCAGGCGGGATACGGCGCTTCTTCGGAGAGCCGCAGGTCGGGAGAAACCACCAGCATGCCGGACTCGGCGATGGCACGGGCCATGGGTTCATTGGCGTAACGATCCTTGCGCGACCACGCGCCGCCGTGCAGATCGAGCAGCACCGGAAACGGGCCCTTGCCCTGCGGCTGGTAGATGCGCGCAATCAGCGTACGCTTGGCTGTCTTGCGGAGTTCCACCTCCCAGACTTTGACGGCAAACAGGTTGGCGGGGTTGTAGGCGAGCGTCATGACAATATCTCCAATCGGGATGGGTCGCGTAAATGCAATATGATAAGCCCTCTCGCACTTTCCGCGTCATGAGCAGGCGCCGTCAAAGTCCACATTAAATACGGAGAACCCTCATGCTTTGGACCATATCCTGCATTGACAAACCGAATACCGCCGCGGCACGTGAATCAGTATTGCAGCCGCATCGCGATTATCTCGGCAGCCAGAAACATATACTCGTGCTGGCCGGAGCGACACAGAACGATGAGGGCACAGCGGCTATTGGCAGCCTGTTTGTCGTTAACGTCAACAGCCGTGCCGAGGCGAAACAATTTTCCGACGGCGATCCGTTCACGCAAAAAGGCGTGTTTGCCAGCATCACCATCACCCGCATGCGCCGAGGCCAGTGGAATCCGAGCGCAGCCGAGGGCGCTTGATCACAGTGTCCAGGGCTGACACGCGCGGCGACCCTTGCCCGTGAGCAACGTGCAGTTTGATACGGAACTGCCGATCATCTCTGATTTTGAGATGCTGACCCGCGCCGGGAGTTTTGCGCCGCTGCCCGATGACTGGCATATCGCGCTGTGTGATGTGCGTGACTCGACTGTAGCGATAGACAACGGCAAATATCGCAACGTCAATTCCATCGGCGCCGCGGCGATTACCGCGGTGATCAACGCGGCCGGTGAAATTGAGGTTCCGTTTTCCTTCGAAGGTGACGGCTGCGTGTTATGCGTACCACCGCAACTGCTGGAAGACACGCGCGCGGCGCTGGCCAAGACCCAGCAGGTGGCGCGCGAGGTGTTTGATCTGGATTTGCGCATTGCCACGGTACCGGTGGCGGCCATACCGGCCGGGCTTGCCGTGCGGGTGGCGCGTTACCGGGTGTCCGATAATTATGTGCAGGCCATGTTTTCTGGCGGCGGAATTTCTTTTGCCGATGCCGCTATCAAGGATCCGGCAACCGAAGCGATCTACGCGATTGCGCCGGGCAGCGTGGAACCGCGAGGCAGCCATGAGGGTTTTGAGTGCCGCTGGGAGGATATCCCCAGCCGCCACGGCGAGACGGTGAGTCTGATGGTGATGGCGCTGCACGACGATGAGAGTGATGTGGCGGAGGTTTATCGGGATGTGATCCGCAAGGTGCACGAAATCTACGGCGATGCAGAAAACTGTCATCCGGTGTCTGTGCCGCAACTGGATATGACACTGGATGCCCGGCTGCTGGACGATGAAGTGGGTGTGCGTAGTGCAGGTAGCGGCTGGTTGAGTCGCTGGTGGCGGCTGATGCATACCCGGATGATGGTGCTGCTGGGCAGAGTGCTGATGCATTTCGGCACGCAGACGCAGGAAACCGACTGGGGCCGCTACAAGGCGACGCTGGCGAGCAATTCCGATGTGCGTAAATTTTCCGATGTTTATCGGCAGATTCTTGCCGGCAACCTGGAGCAGCGCCTGGCGCTGGATGCCTGGTTGCAGGACCAGTACCAACAACAGCGGCTGCTTTATGGCCTGCACGTCACCGATCGCGCGCACATGACCTGCCTGGTGTTTGATTACGCTGGCCGTCATCTGCATTTCATCGACGGCGCCGACGGCGGCCTGTTTCTGGCGGCCAAGGCGTTCAAGGAGCGCGCAACGCAATACATCAACCGTTCGGGTGCGTAAGCGCCCGAACAGCAGATGGATTACAAAAATATAGTATAAATTATTGATTTAACAAATAATTTATACGGCTCCATTAACGCAGTTTGCCCAGTTCTTCGAGCAGTTCCTCGTTCGGTAATAGGCCCCGCGGATCGCCGACTTTTGCATAGCGGATGACGCCCGCTTTGTCGATGATGAACCATGAGCGTTTCGCGCGCAGATAACCGGCGATGCGTTTGGCGTCGTTGGCGGCGGCGGGATCATCGCTGAGTACGCCGTAGGCGCGCGTCATCACGCGGCGGGTGTCGCTCAGTAGCGGGAATTTCAGACCGAGTTTTTCTGCGAACACCGTATTGGCAGCATTGAAGTCAACACTGACGCCCAGCACCTGGGCGTTAGCGGCCTCGAACTTGGGGAGATCAAGCTGGAAGGCCACGATTTCGGTCGTTCACGTGTCGGTGAAAGCGCCGATGTAGAAAAACAGCACGATATTTGATTTGCCCAGGTAATCGGCTAGAGCCACTGTTTTTCCGGTGGAAGAAGTTACCGAAAAGGCCGGCGCTTGATCGCCGACTTTCAGCGTTTGCGCCTGCGCGGCATGGGCAAACAGCAAGGTGCCGCCCAGTAAACCAATGGCAATCCAGCGATGCAACTGTGACCTGCGGAACATAAGACACCTCCTGTGGTGGTGAACTATTTTGCAGCGAGTGCGCGCACGTATTTGCGCAGCACCTGGCCGTCGAAATCGACATGGCCGAGGCCGCGCGCGTTGATCATGCCCTTGTTGTCGACGATGACCGTGTAAGGCACGCCGCGCACGCCGAAGCCGCGTGCTACCTGCATGTCCTGGTCTATGAGTGCGGGCATGGTGTAGCCGCCCTTGGCGAATACCGGTTTGACGGCAGCCTCACCGGTGCCGTCTATGGAAATGGTGATGACCTGGATGCCGTCTTTTTTTAATTCGTCATGTGCCCTCTGCACGGAGGGCATATCCCGCAGGCAGGTACTTCACCACGAAGCCCAGAAGCGGATGATGGTGACCTTGTTGCGCAGATCGGCATCACTGCCGCTGGTGCCGTTGAGACCGGGCAGCGTGTATGCCGGCATTGGCACGGTTGGAGAAATTGGTACCAGCGGATCGGCGGCAGCGCTTGGAACCAGGCCGACATGGCAAATCATCAGGATGGCGACAGACAGAAAATTACGCAGGCTGTTGCGACGCATGGACTCTCCGGTATGCAGGCATCAGTGCTAATGCCGCAGGGCTGGAGAATTCTAGCGTGATTGGCGGGACCAGGGGCGCCGGCTAGGGCGCCTGGTACAGAAAAAACCCCGGCAGTCGCACAGATGTGACTGCCGGGGAAATGTTAAACAAATGCGGACAAATAGCTGCGATCAAATAATTTCAGTCAGAAAACCGCAGTTAACTGATTATTGCAACTGCAACAATTTACTGTGGTTCGATTCCTGCGGCCTTGGCGAGTTCAGCATAGCGTTTCACGTCGGCGCGGAATTTCTTGTCCCAGACTGCAGGTGGGTCCCCGTCGGGCTCATAGCCATTGTCGACAAAATGCGCGCGCACCTTCGGTTCCTGCAGTGCTTTGTAGATGGCTTCCTGCACTTTTTTTGCAGCAGCAGCAGGCATGCCTGCCGGGCCGAACACGCCGTGCCAGCCGGCATCGGCTACGTAACCCTTCACCGTCTCGCCAATAGTCGGAATGTCAGGCATGGAGCTCATGCGTTTTGCACCAGTGAAAGCAATTCCACGTACCCGACCCGCTTTGATATGCGGTACGCCAACCGATCCAGCCGGAAAGTGCACCTGCACTTCGCCGCCGATGACCGCTGCCACCGCCGGGCCCCCGCCTTTGTAAGGCACGTGCAGCATCGGGATGTTGGCCATGTTGGTGAATAGCGAGCCGGCCAGATGCTGGCCATTACCGACACCCGCGGTGCTGTAGCTTATTTTCTGTTTCTTGGCGAGCGCGATCAAATCGCTGACGGAATTCACGGGTATCTTGGGATTGACCACTACCAGATAACCCAGACCGGTGGCGACGTTCGTCACGGGCGTGAAGTCCTTGATAACGTCGAACGGCATGGACTTGCGAATGGCTGGATTTACTGCAAAGGAAAACGATACATTTAGCAGCGTATAGCCATCGGGCGTCGCATTTTTGACGGCGTCGGCACCGATCAGGCCATTGGCTCCGCCGCGGTTGTCGATGACGAAGTTGGTGCCGATTTCGTTTTCAACCTGCCGGTAAAGCACACGACCGAATACATCGACGTTGCCGCCGGCGGGGAACGGTATGATCAGCCGAATCGGGCGGCTGGGATATTGCTGAGCTACTGCGTTACCCACAAAGGCAACTGCGAGCAAGCCTAGTACCAACGAAATACTGCGTTGCATGGTTTCTCCTCCAATGTTTTTGACATGGATGCCGGGTGCGCGGATTGTTGTTTGCGCATCGCCAACCTGTCTATTCTAGTAGCAACAGCCGCGCAGAGGCCAAAAAATTTCAGATGAAGGTGCATGTCGCCGCAGGATGGGATAATTTTCGCGTCAACAAAGTGCATTTACAATAATCAAGGGAGTGCAGAGTGAGTCAATCGATCGTGCTGGTGACTGCAGCAACGGTATCCGATCTTGCGCAGGATCTGCTGCGCGCAGGCGGTGTCGAACTTGCATTCATGCCGGATGCCATTGATGAAAATGTGTTGATTGCGGCTTTGACGCAGCAAAATGTACAGGCCGTGTTGCTGCGGGGTTCGCCGCCACTGACGGATCGGGTGTTCGTTGCGGCACGCGGACTGAAGATCATTGCCAAACACGGCGCTGGTGTTGATTCGGTGGACATGGCAAGCGCGACCAGACGCGGCATTGCCGTCATGGTGGCTGGCGGCGCCAACGCGGATGCCGTTGCCGAGCATGCGCTGGCGATGATGCTGAGTCTGGTGCGTGAACTGCCGCGGTTTGACCGCGAAACCCGCAAGGGCGCGTGGCGCGATCTCAGTCATTACACGCGCGACTTCCGGGTGCGTATCGTCGGCATCGTCGGTTATGGGCAAATCGGCGAACGCACGGCGAAGTTGGCGCAGGCCTGTGGCGCGCAGGTGGTGATCCATACCCGCTCAAACATCACGCTCCCGTCGGGCATGACGCTGGAACCGGATCTGAATCGTCTGCTGGAGCAGGTGGACATTCTCAGTCTGCACTGTCCGTTGACTGAAAAAACCCGCGGCCTGATCGGTGCGGCGCAACTCGCGCGGATGAAACCCGGCGCGTTGCTGATCAATACTGCACGTGGCCCGATCATTGATGAACTGGCTCTGGTGTCTGCGTTGCAGAGCGGCAAGCTAGCAGGGGCAGGGCTGGATACGTTTGCTGTCGAACCGGCGGCTGCGACGAATCCCTTGTTTGAGCTGCCCAATGTGCTGGTGACGCCACATATTGCCGCGGCAACTACCGACGCGATGCTGCGCATGGGCACCATCGCCGCCAACAACATCCTCAGCTATCTGCACGGCGAGGTATATGACCGGCGCAATTTCCTGAATCCTGAAGTATTCAAGGGCGTTTAAGACGGTAGGACAGAACGCGTGCGGCAGAACGCATGGTGGTCGCCGGGTGGAATCAGGACCGGCGCCTGTGTTCAACTACGGGGATCAGTAATGGGATTAGTAATCGTTCGAAAATTGCGGCGCGCAACCATCGGGGAAAAATATGGCTAAGGACAAGACAAATATGGGCAAGATGAATATGGACAAAATGAGCACGGACAAGATACTGGTCAATCGCGAAGGCCCCATCGGGTTCCTGATTTTCAACAATCCGGAACGCCGCAATGCCGTGTCGCTGGATATGTGGCAACGAGCCGGCGAGGTGGTGGCGGAGTTCGCTGCCGACGACAAGGTGCGGGTCATCGTGCTGGCCGGTGCGGGCGACAAGTCCTTTGTGTCGGGCGCGGACATTTCCAAATTTGAGGACGAGCGCGCCAATGCCGATGCGCAGGAGAAGTATGCAAAAACCTCCTCCGGCATGCGCGCGCTGCTGCGCGAGGCGGGCAAACCGACCATCGCGATGATCCGCGGTTATTGCATAGGCGGTGGCATGTCGCTGGCGTTGAACTGTGACATGCGTATTTGCTCGGACGATGCGCAGTTCGGGATTCCGGCGGCCCGGCTGGGCATAGGTTACGGCATCGAAGGACTGGGCCGGCTGGTTGATTTGGTGGGGCCGTCAGCAGCCAAGGAATTCATTTATACGGCGCGCCGTTACAAGGCCGAGGAGGCGTTGCGTCTGGGTATCGTCAACCAGGTGGTGCCGGTGCAGTCGCTGGATGCTGCCGTGCGTGAAATCGCGAACAACATCGCAGTCAACGCACCGCTGTCGATACTCACCGCAAAACGCGTCGTCGATGAACTGATGAAGGATCCTGCGGTGCGCAATGTTGCGCTGTGCGAACAACTGGTGAAGGATTGCGGCGCCAGTGAAGATTTTATCGAAGGGCGCCGTGCCTTCATGGAGAAACGCAAGCCGGTGTTCAAGGGGCGTTGAGGTGGCGATGTTGAAGCAGGGACGTTGAAGCGAGAACGTTGAGTCGGGAGCCCCGCAACTGCTGCCGCGAGACCACCGGTGGTGCAGGCGTAATGCACTGTCGCTGATTACCGACAGTGGTAGCGTTACATCATGTTACGAAAATTACAGGGCATACCTGCTATTGCGCCGTTTGGCGAGCAAATATGTGCAGTAAATCATGGCGGGAACCGTTCCGGAGCATTAGGCTCCAATGCGTGCATGGGGTGCGTCGCACCTGCTGCTGGTTGCAGGCAATGCGCTCATTGATTAATAACTAGAGGACACATTTTATGCAAAGCAAACTCATGTGGTTCAGCCGTGCCGCGGCGCTGATGGTTGTGGGGGCGCTGTCGGCGAGTCCGGTGTTTGCCGATAAGCCCGCAGGGGTCGGCGGCAAGAAACACGAAGACCGCGACGAACGTGGTGGCGGTAAACATCGCGACCGTGATGATGATCGTGGCGGTAAGCATAGTGACCGCGGTGAACGCCACTTCATTGAGCGCCAGCGCGTGGTGGTGCGCGAGTACTACGTCACTGAACATCGCGCCGGCCATTGCCCGCCGGGTCTGGCCAAGAAAAACAACGGTTGCATGCCGCCCGGACAGGCCAAGAAATGGAAAAAAGGCCGGCCGCTGCCGCGCGAGGTCATTTATTACGACCTGCCGCCGAGACTGGTGGTGGAGCTCGGTGTGCCGCCCTCCGGGCACAAGTTTGTGCGCGTTGCATCCGACATTCTGTTGATTGCTGTAGGGACCGGGATGGTGGTGGATGCTATCGGCGATCTGGGTCGATTGTAAATCCGGGCCGATTGAGTGAGGAACGCGGGCTGCAGTGCAGCCCGCGTTTTTTTGCGTTGCGGTTCCGCGGTTTCAAAGCGTGGTAAAACACCGGTCAACGCGGAATTGCCGCGGTACATTGCCGGAGCACCCATGGATCTCGGTCTCAAAAACAAACTGGCACTGGTTACGGGCTCGACGCAGGGCATAGGCCGCGCCATTGCGCAGGCGCTGATTGACGAGGGTGCGCGAGTCATCGTCAACGGACGTAACGCGACTGCGGTCGATGCCACGGTAAAGGCACTGTCTGCAAGCGGCGAGGCACATGGTGTGGCTGCGGATCTGGCCACGGCGGCGGGTGCGCAGAAGTTACTCGATGCAGCCACCCGTATCGGATCGGTGGATATCCTGGTCAACAATGTCGGTTATTTCGAAGTGAAGCCTTTTGCGGAGATTTCCGATCAGGACTGGCTGGACATGTTCGAACTGAACGTGATGAGTGGTGTGCGCCTGACGCGCGGATTGTTCAACGGCATGCTGGCGCGCAATTGGGGGCGCGTGGTGTTCATTGCCAGCGAGCAGAGCGTCAAACCCAATCCCGACATGCTGCATTACGCGATGACCAAGACCGCGCAGGTGTCGCTGGCGCGCGGACTGGCGGAATCCACGCGCGGTACCGCGGTGACGGTCAACAGCGTGCTGGTGGCGCCGACTTGGTCGGAAGGTGTCGAAACATTTCTCGGTAAGATCGCACCCGGGGAGGGCAAAAGTGTGGACGAGATGCGCACCGCATATTTTGATGGGCCCGGGCAGGCGTCGCTGCTGCAGCGCTGGGCGACACCGGAGGAAGTGGCGGCGCAAGTGGTGTTCCTGTGTTCGGCCAGAGCTTCGGCGGTGAATGGTGCTGCACAACGCGTAGACGGTGGCATCGTGCGTTCGTTATTCTGATTTTATAACTTGTTGATTTTATTTATATTTTTATATCATGACCCTACGTACCCTGAAGCAGGTCATCCGCGCCGCGGCAACGTCTGACGGTGCCGGAGTCAAACTCCACCGCAGCATTGGCCAGTCGCAGACCGTGCGCCTGGATCCGTTTCTGATGCTCGACGAGTTCGGTACCGACAATCCCGACGATTACATCGCCGGATTCCCGGATCATCCGCATCGCGGTTTCGAGACCGTAACTTACATGCTCGACGGCCATATGCTGCATCAGGATCACATGGGCAACCGTGGCGACCTGAAGGGCGGCGATGTGCAGTGGATGACCGCGGGTCGCGGCATCATCCATTCCGAAATGCCGCAGCAGTCACAAGGGCGCATGCGCGGCTTCCAGTTGTGGATCAATCTGCCGGCCAGCGAAAAAATGAAACCCGCAGGTTATCGCGACATCCCGGCGGCGGAGATTCCGGTGGTGGCGCTGGCGGGCGGTGGCAGCGCAAAAGTGATTGCCGGGAATCTGGCTGTCGATGGCAAGGTGACGCCGGGGCCGGTGCAGGGACTCACTACGGAGCCTCTGTATTTTGATGTCGAGCTGCAAGCGGGCGAGTCATTTGTGCATGCGCTCCCCGTCGGGCATAACGCATTTCTCTACACCTATGAAGGTGAAGTCAGCGTGGGTGAGCCACCGCGGGTTTTGCCGTCGCGCAGTGCCGGCATTCTTGCCGACGGCGACCAGATCAAAGTGATTGCCGGAGACGGCGTCGCGCGATTCATATTGCTGGCGGGCAAGCCGCTGGGCGAGCCGGTGGTGCAATACGGTCCGTTCGTGATGAATACCCGCGAGGAAATCGAACAGGCGGTGCGGGACTATCAGGCTGGCCGACTGACGGAAGCAGCCCCATAAAAAACGCCGCTGGCCATGGTGGCCGGCGGCGTATGACTGCGTTTACTGCAGCGTTTCTCGGTTGCTAAGCTGCTTATTGCGCCTTGATACCGGCGATTTGTGCGGCTTTCTTGTAGCGGGCGATTTCGTCCGGCAGCAGCGTGGCCAGCTTGTTCGCGGGCAATGTCCAGGGCTGTGCGCCCTGATTGTCGAGAAACTTCTTCATGTCGCCGCTGTTCACGACCTTGTTGACGGCTGCGCTGATGAAGGCCAGTCGGTCTGCCGGCAGGCCCGCGGGTGCGAATACGCCCCACCACAGGTTGTATTCATAACCGGGCGCGCCCTGCGAAGCGGCGGTCGGCAGGTCCGGGAACAACGGGGATGGTTCCAAGCTGGTGACGGCGAGGATGCGCACGCGGCCGGAATCGCGTTGCGGCAGCAGTGCCGAAGAGCTCGAGATCAGGATGTCGATTTCGCCGGAAGCAATCGCGGTCACCGCGAGCGAGATGCCCTTGTACGGCACGTGTACCATTTTGATGTCAGCCGCAGCAGCGAACAGCGCGCCGGAAAAATGATTATTGCCACCCGTACCTGAGGAGCCGTAGTTGAACTTGCCCGGATTTTTCTTGGCAACTGCGATCAGCTCTTTGACGCTTTTTGCCGGTACTGAAGGATGAATGGCGATCAGCATCGGCGCGCGCGCAATGGTGCCGACCGGAATGATGTCTTTTTCCGGATTGAACGGGAGTTTGGCGCGGGTTGCCGCAGTGGCAGGGTAAGACGATGTGGTGCCCAGCAGCATGTAGCCGTCTGGTGCAGATTTGGCCACCAGTTCAGCGCCGATCATGCCGCTGGCGCCGGCGCGATTGTCGATGACAATGTTTTTGCCCCAGGCTGCGGCGAGCCGTTGCGCGACTGCGCGGCTCATGACGTCAGACGAGCCGCCGGCGGTGTAGGGAATGACCATCGTCAGGTTTTTCGACGGGAAGTCCGATTGTGCAATCGCGGGCACGGACAGACCGGCACAGAGGGCGGCGGTTGCGATTACTGCGCCCAGGCGCATCGGTGTAGCAGGTAATTTCATGGTTTTTCCTCGAAAGGTTAGAGGGTAAGGCGTCGTACGAGTGCCGATTTTAGCAGCACCGCACAGTGTGGCCTGGTTTTCAGTCTTTCAGTCCCAGGCCGGCGCGCGTCCCGCCGGGTTGGCTATGCGGCCATCGGGGCGTGCCAGCGTGTGGATGCGGCGCATGTCATCCTCGCTGAGCGTGAAATCGAAAATATCCAGATTCTGGGCGATGCGTTCCGGATTGGATGATCGCGGCAGCGGCGCGATGTTGTCCTGCTGCGCAATCCAGCGCAGCACGATTTGCGCAATCGTCTTGCCCTTGGCCTGGGCAATTTCGGTGAGCACTGGATCCTGAAACAGACGGCCGCGGGCGAGCGGGCAATACGCAGTGAATATCAGCTGGTGACGGCGGCAGTAGTCCAGCACTTTTGTCTGGTCAAGATAGGGGTGATATTCAGCCTGCAGTGTGGCCAGCGGCTCGGGGCAGGTTGCGAGTGCTTCATCCAGCAGCGCAATATTGAAATTGGCCACACCGATATGGCGGGTCAGTCCCTGCCGTTTTGCCTTGGCTAGCGCACCCATGGTTTCCTTCATGGGAATTTTGTCGATGGTCGGCCAGTGCACATGCAGCAGATCGACATAATCAACCTGCAGGTTTTTCAGGCTTTCATCAACCGAACGCGCAAAGTCGTCGGCGCGCAGGTATTCGTGGGACACCTTGGTAGCTAGAAAGATTTCACTGCGCGCTACGCCAGAGATGCGGATGCCAGCGCCCACACCTTTTTCCGACCCGTATTTCCAGGCGGTGTCGATGTGGCGGTAACCGAGTTTCAGTGCGGTGGCGACCAGATCGGCGCAATCGCCCAGTTGCGAAGTGCCAAAACCGACCTGCGGCATACTGCAGCCGTGGGCCGAAAGGTAAGGGATTTGAGCAGGTGACATGAGCGGTTCCGGAGGCGCGAGTTTCACGCAAAGTCCGTAGAATACTGGAATTAATTACTCTGGATGCTTCAAGCACACACATCATGAGCCAGCCACTGTTTCATCTTGCATTCCCTGTCGACGATCTTGCACGGGCCCGCGCTTTTTATGGTGGGTTGCTGGGGTGCCCTGAAGGGCGCTCTTCTCCGGATTGGGTTGATTTCAATTTTTATGGCCATCAGATCGTCGCGCATCTCGCCCCCGCGGAGGTTGGTCACCATGGCACCAGCGCAGTGGATGGTGACAACGTCCCGGTGCGCCATTTCGGTGCCATTCTGGCCATGGCCGAGTGGCAGGCACTGGCCGACAAGCTGACGCAGGCGGGCACCCGGTTCGTCATCGAGCCCCATGTCCGCTTCAAGGGGCAGGTCGGCGAACAGGCAACCATGTTCTTCCTTGATCCCTGTGGCAATGCGCTGGAATTCAAGGCTTTCGGCGATTTGTCGCAGGTATTCGCCAAATAGTGAAGCCCGGGAGCATCATGGTTGCCAGAATCTGGCGGTCAACTTTGTTGACCAACATGGTGAATGTTCCTACACTCCGAAGCCCACAGTCTGGAAATTCCCAACCCGTAGGAGGAGCATCATGCGTCAATTGTTGAAAGTCCTGGCACTGGCCACGTGCGCGATAGTCGCAGTGCCGGCAGTTGCAGCAGAAACCGTCAACCTGTCGATCGCGACCGGCGGTACCGGCGGCGTGTATTACCCGTTGGGCGGTGGCATGGCCAATATCTTTTCGAAAACCATACCCGGCATGACGGCCACGGCCGAAGTCACCGGTGGTTCTGTCGACAACATGCGTTTGATCAGCACCGGCAAATCCTACATCGCCCTGACTCAGGCTGATGCGGCCAAGGACGCAGTTAATGGTGAAGGCAAGTTCAAGGGCACCAAGATTCCGGTGCGCGCGATGATGATGCTCTACACCAACCTGATGCAGGCGGTAACGGTTGAAGGTACTGGCGTCAACACCATCGCCGATCTCAAGGGCAAACGCGTGTCCACCGGTTCGCCGGGCAGTGCCACTGAGGTGTTTGCGATCCGACTGCTTGAGGCTGCCGGCATCGATCCGAAAAAAGATCTGAAGACCGAGCGGCTGGGCGCGGCAGAATCTGCCAATGCGCTGAAAGACAAGAAGATCGACGCGTTCTTCTTTGTTGCCGGTTTGCCGACTTCTGCAGTGACCGATGTGGCAGCCACGCCTGGCCTCAAAATCAAGTTCCTTGACTCGGCGCATCTGCTGCCGGCGATGAACAAGGCTGCGGGGAACATTTACCTTGCTGACGATATTCCCAAGGGCACTTACCCGGGGATGACGGTCGATAACAAGGCGACTGCCGTGGCCAACCTGCTGGTGGCCAACGCCAATATGAGCGAGCAGACGGTGTACAACATCGTCAAGACGATTTTCGACAAACATGCCGATCTGGTCGTCGTGCACAAGGCCGCAAATGACATCAAGCTGGAACGGCAGAAACCTGATGCCTCGCCGATTCCCTGGCATCCGGGCGCCGTCAAGTATTTCAAGGAAAAAGGGCTGAAGTTCTGATTTGAACTGCCCATCCCGACCCCGTCCAGTATTGGACGGGGTTTTTCTTTTCTGGATTGCCTTTTCGCGTTACCGTACGTCTATCTGCCGGCACGAATAATATAAAACCATTGGTTGGGGGAGCACATGACTGAAGCGTCAGCCACGAATCCGACACCGGATGAAGTTGCATTCGACGACAATGCGCGCAAGCGCGTTGAGGAACTGATCGAAGAAGAGGAAGGCATACACAACAACTACGTTGGTGTGCTTGCCGTTTTTGTGACTGTGGCCGCGGTGATCATGTCGTTGTTCCATCTGTACGCTGCGGTGGAGATCGTCCCGGCATTCAGGCTGCGGCCGATACACGTGGCATTCACGCTGGCGCTGGTGTTCCTGGTATTCCCCGCGGCAAAACGCTTCCGTCATCGACTGATGTGGTGGGATGTCATTTTTGCCTTGTTGACGGTCGCAGTTGCCGCCTACATTCTCTACTGGGGGGACCTGCTCGGCGATCGTGCAACGATCCCCACCACGCTGGACCAGATTGTCGGCGTGACGCTGATCCTGCTTATACTCGAGGCCAACCGCCGCAGTTCGACCTGGATACTGCCGTTTATCGTCAGCCTGTTCCTGGCCTATGCCCTGTTCGGACAGCATCTGCCGGCTCCGTGGACGCACAGGAGCTACGATCTTTCCCGTCTGACGGGATCGCTGTACATGACACTTGAGGGTATTTTTGGCGTCGCCGTGGACGTGTCCTCGACGCTGATCATCCTGTTCACGATTTTTGGCGCGTTCCTGCAGTACTCAGGCGCAGGACGTTTTTTTCTTGATTTCTCTTTTGCCGCCATGGGCGGAAAACCGTCGAGTGCAGGCCGTGCTGTGGTGATGTCTTCGTTTCTGCTGGGCGGGCCGTCGGGTTCGGGCGTTGCCACCACGGTGACCATCGGTGCGGTGGCGTATCCCCTGCTCGCCAAGGCAGGTTACGGTAAGGAGGCCGCGGGTGGATTGCTCGCTGCAGGCGGTCTAGGGGCGATCATTTCGCCACCGGTGCTGGGCGCAGCGGCGTTCCTGATTGCCGAATTCCTGAGGATTTCGTATCTGGACGTGATCCTGATGGCAGCGATCCCGACCATCCTGTTTTATCTCGGGATTTTCATCATGGTCGAGATCGATGCGCGCAAGTTCGCCATGAAGGCCGTCAAGCTCGAGAAACACCAGCGCGCGCTCGATCTGGCCAAACGTTATTGGTACCATTTCATATCGCTGATCTCTATCGTCTTTTTCATGCTGTTGGGTTATTCGCCGATCCTGTCGGTGTTTTATGCCACGCTGGTGACTGCAGTGGTCTCATTCTTTCAGAGCGATTCGGCGCTCATCCCGTATGACTGGTTCCGCGGCCGCATGCCGTGGATCAAGGGTTTTTGGGAGTCGGGCTTCGTCAAAGCGCTGGAGGGCGGTTCGATCGGCGTGCTGAACGTCGCCGCAACCTGTGCTTCGGCCGGCATCATCGTCGGCGTGGTCACGCTGACCGGGCTGGGTCTGAAATTCAGTTCCATCGTGCTGGACTATGCCAATTCCGGTGCGCAGCCCCTGGCCGACCTCTGGATCATGTTCGGGGCGGACAGGACGCCGGAACTGCTGCATGCCATGAAGCTCCTGCTGACGGCGTTCTACACTTCGTTGATTGTCTGGATCGTGGGCCTGGCCGTGCCGGTGACTGCGTCATACATCATCTGTGCAGTGATCGCCGCGCCGGCGCTGATCAAGCTTGGCGTGCCGGATTTTGCCGCGCACATGTTCATTTTCTATTACGCCGTGCTGTCTGAAGTGTCGCCGCCTACTGCGTTGTCGCCATTCGCCGCGGCGGCCATTACCGGCGGTGGTCCGTACCGGACGACGCTGCAGTGCTGGAAATACTGTGCGCCGGCGTTCCTGGTGCCGTTCATGTTTGTGCTCGACCCTTCCGGCACCGGTTTGCTGCTCGGTGGCTCATTCAAGAATCTGGCGCAGGCCGATTGGGGCGCGGTTGCGCTGATCTCGGTGACCGCGGCCATCGGCATACTCGCGCTGGCCGGTGGCTTGCAGGGCTGGTTGTTACGCAAAACGAACGTGATCGAACGCTGGATGCTGATCATTGCCGGTCTGGCGCTGGTTTATCCGACCAGGACGTCGGACCTGATTGGGCTTTCATTAGTCACGCTGGTGTTAGTGATGCAGAAACTGCGGCCGACGAGGGTGGCTGCTGCGTGACGGGGCGCGGGCCAGCGGCGGGGCGCGTGGAAACGCGTTATGCCACGCCGTTTGCCGTGCTTGGTATTGCCACCGACGGTGATGTCGTCACCAGCCTGCGCTACCTGCCGCTAAACACCTTGCCGGTGCCGCCACAGGATCGGGTGGCTGAACGTGCCTGTCGTGAAATCGAGCGTTATCTCAAAGATCCTGCGCATTGGTTCGCTGTGCCTTATCGTCTGGAAGGCACTGCGTTTCAGCGCCGGGTATGGCGCGAGATTGAAAAACTGTTTCCGGTAAAAACCACAAGTTATGGCGACATCGCGCGCCGCCTGAAGACTGCGGCCCGACCGGTGGGCGGCGCCTGCGGCGCCAATCCGGTGCCGTTGATCGTGCCATGTCATCGCGTGCTGGCAGCGAACGGACTGGGCGGGTTCATGGGCGGCAAAAAATCATTTCCATTGAACGTCAAACGTTGGCTGCTGAAACATGAAGGCATCCTCGGTTAGCGAGATCGACGCGTTCTGCGACGCGTTGTGGTTGGAGGATGGTCTTTCGCGCAACACGCTCGACAGTTATCGGCGCGATCTGCGGCAGTTTGCCGACTGGCTGCACAAACATGCCGGCCATGAGTTGTTGGCTGCCGATCAGTCAGCTATCCAGGGCTATCTGGCGCATAAATTTCGCGCCAAGGCGCGCGCGTCCAGCGCAGCGCGACTGTTATCCAGCCTGAAACGTTTTTACCGGCACGCGCTGCGTCAGAACATGATCAAGACGGATCCGACGCTGCGCATTGACACGCCCAAGCTGCCGCGCGCATTGCCGAAAACTCTGACCGAAGCCGACGTCGAGAGCCTGTTGTTGGCGCCGCAACTGGAACAACCGCTGGGCCTGCGCGATCGCGCGATGCTGGAAGTGCTTTATGCGAGCGGGCTGCGGGTGTCGGAACTGGTGACGCTGAAAGTACCGCAGGTCAGCCGCGACATGGGTGTAGTGCGCGTGCTGGGCAAGGGCGCCAAGGAGCGACTGGTGCCGCTGGGCGAGGAGGCGCTGGCGTGGATTGAGCGTTATTTGCGCGAGGCGCGACCGAAATTGTTGCACGGCAGGGCCAGCGACGTTTTGTTCGTGACCTCCCGTGCAGCGGCGATGACCCGCCAGTCATTCTGGCACCTGCTCAAGCGCTACGCGTTGCTGGCAGGACTGCATAAACCGATCTCGCCGCATACGCTGCGCCATGCTTTTGCCACGCACTTGCTGAACCACGGCGCCGACCTGCGCGTGGTGCAGCTATTACTCGGTCATTCGGATATTTCGACGACGCAGATATACACCCATGTCGCGCAGGAGCGCATGAAGCAGTTGCATGCGAAGCACCATCCGCGGGGATAAAAACTGGCATAGCACCGTTATTTTTTTTCGCCGCGCTCGATGCTGATGCCCAGCCGCTTGACGCCGGCGAGCGGTGTCAGTTTGGCGATGGTGACGCGCAGCCATGGCGCCTTGAATTCGTCGAGCACTAGCTGCGCGATCGATTCCGCGGCGTGCTCCAGCAATGAAAAGTGCTGTTGCGAAAAAAGATTCTTGATGCCGGCGACGACCGCAGCGTAGTCGATGGTGTCTTCGATGCGGTCGCTGTGTGCGGCATGTGATCCGCGTAATCCGATTTCGAGATCAAGCTGTATGGTCTGCGCGACCTGCAACTCCTGAGGATAAATACCGATGCGGGTTTTAATGCGTAGTTCGCTGATGAATATGGTGTCCATAAGGGGAATGGCAGTTTGACTTGCGCTAGAATGGCCGGCGTCATTCTAGCAGGGTGTTGCTGCGCGTTACGCCACCAGCGGGCGTTGCGATTAGGCGCAGGGGGAGAATAAATTTGCAGTTGCTTATAGCCGTTGTGCTTGCATACCTGGCTGGTTCGGTATCGTTTGCCGTGCTGGTCAGTCGCGCCTTTCGACTGCCTGATCCGCGCGCCTACGGCTCGGGGAACCCGGGCGCCACCAATGTGTTGCGCAGTGGACGCAAGTCGGCGGCAGCGCTGACTTTGCTTGGCGACAGCGCCAAGGGTTGGCTGGCCGTATTTGCCACGGCGCAGTGGGTGACAGAGGGTACGGATGTGGCGATGGCACTGGCTGCAGTGGCGGCAATACTCGGGCACATGTACCCGGTGTTTCATCGCTTTCAGGGGGGCAAGGGCGTGGCGACCGCTCTGGGCATATTGCTGGCACTGAGTCCGTGGCTGGCACTGGGCACGGTGGCGACCTGGATCACAATCGCGGTGTTTTTCCGATATTCCTCGCTGGCGGCGTTGATCTCAGCCGTTTTTGCTGCGTTCTTTACGGTGATCCTGTTTAACCCGGCTCATCCGTTTTTTTACGCCGTGACACTGATCGCAATATTGCTGATCTGGCGCCACCGTTCCAATATCCGCAACTTGCTGGCCGGCAAGGAACGCAAGCTGGGCGCGAAGGCGCAATCCTAGACTGATTGCAGGCTGGCCAGATCCCAGCGCGGACGCACGGTGAATCCCTGCGTTGCTGGCTCGGCGCTCGGACCTTGCTGCAAACGCAGTGCGCCAGCGAAAGCAATCATGGCGCCATTGTCGGTGCAGAATTCCAGCGGCGGATAAAAAACGGTGCAACCCCGTTTTTGTGCGGCAGCGGTCAGCTGTGCGCGCAGTGCGCGATTGGCGCCGACACCACCAGCAACGACCAGTCGCTCGAGTCCAGTTTTTTCGATGGCCGCCATGGACTTGGCAATCAATACATCGACAATCGCCGCCTGTAACTCCGCAGCCAGATCAGCGCGGGACTGTGCATCCAGAATGCGGCCGCGGACTGCAGTCAGCACCGCGGTTTTCAGGCCGCTGAAACTGAAATCAAGGCTGTCACTGCGCAGCATGGGCCGGGGCAGCGCAAGTTTGCCGGGGCGTCCGGATTCAGCGAGTGCGGCAATGGCCGGGCCACCGGGATAACCGAGATCGAGCAGCTTGGCGGATTTGTCAAAAGCTTCGCCGGCCGCATCATCCAAAGTTTCACCGAGCAGGGTGTAGTCGCCGACGCCGCCGACCCGCATCAACTGGGTATGACCGCCGGACACCAGCAACGCGATAAAGGGGAATTCTGGTGCGGGTTTGGTCAGCAGTGGCGACAGTAGATGACCTTCCAAATGGTGGATGCCGATGGCGGGAATATTCAGGGCATGGGCCAGGCTGGTGCCTACGCCGGCGCCGACCAGCAGCGCCCCGGCGAGACCAGGGCCGGCGGTATAGGCGATGGCGTCGAGATCGGCTAGCGTCGCATTGCCCAGACGCAGGACTTCCCGGGTCAGGGGCAACACCCGGCGGATATGATCGCGGGAGGCCAATTCCGGCACCACCCCTCCGTATTCGGCATGGAGGGTGACCTGGGAGTGCAGGGCATGGGCGCGCAGGCCGTGCCCGGTGTCATAAAGGGCGATGCCGGTTTCGTCGCAGGAGGTTTCGATGCCGAGTACGAGCACGGGAGGCTGGGAAAAGGAGGGCAGGGGAAAGTTCGGCGCCGGGGCAGCGGGGTGCCCGGAACCTGTAAATCTTGGCTGGAACTGGTTATAATACGCGTTTTTCCGATTCCAGCGCCGAGGATTCATGACTACAGTTCGCGTAAAAGAAAATGAGCCGTTCGAGGTGGCCCTGCGCCGCTTCAAGCGTACAGTTGAAAAGACGGGCCTGCTGACAGAGTTGCGCGCCCGCGAGTTCTACGAGAAGCCGACCTCCGAGCGCAAGCGCAAGCTGGCCGCCGCGGTCAAGCGTACGCACAAGCGCCTGCGCTCGCAGTTGCTGCCGCCGAAACTTTACTAAGAGCGGCGCGCTGTACAGGCTGTTGAAGGGTGCTGGGGCAATGCCTCGCACCCTTTTGTTATTTGTGCCGTAGTTTGTGCAAATTACGTTTGTGCAAATTACTTGGTGCATATTGTTTGTTGATGCTGGATTGTTGAAATCAGCCATATTTGGGGCACTGCCGTGACGCTGCGCGAACAAATCAATGATGATGTGAAATCTGCAATGCGCAGTGGTGACACTGCGCGTCGCGATACCCTGCGCTTGTTGCTTGCCGGGCTGAAGCAGCGTGAAATTGATGAGCGCAAGGAACTGACTGAAGCTGACGTGCTGGCCATCATTGAAAAAATGATCAAACAGCGCCGCGATTCGATCAGCCAGTTCGAGCAGGGCGGACGCCAGGATCTGGCTGACAAGGAAAAGCAGGAACTCGCACTGCTGCAGACCTATATGCCGCAGGCCATGAGCGATGACGAACTGGCTGCTGCAGTGATTGCTGCTGTAGCTGAGGCAGGCGCACAGAGCCCGGCAGACATGGGCAAAGTGATGGCTCTGCTGAAACCGAAGTTGGCGGGGCGCGCGGACATGTCCAAGGTGTCGGCGGCAGTTAAAGCACAGCTGACTAAATAATACGTAGTTCGTAAAACCCAGCTTGTAAATCCGATTCGTCGTAACTCGTTGTTTTTATATATTTTATGGCGATTATTCCGGGCTGGCTGCGCCACCCGGATCAGAGTGGTGGGCTGCCCTATAATTCGCTGAATATGTACCGGACTGGCATTTTGCCGCCCGCGTTGGAGTGGGATTCGCTGCAGCACGCATGATTCCGCAATCATTCATCCAGGATCTGCTCGGTCGCGTCGACATTGTCGAGGTGGTGGATCGGTACGTGAAGCTCAAGCGCGGCGGTGCCAATTATTCGGCGTGCTGCCCGTTCCATACCGAAAAATCCCCTTCCTTTACCGTTAGCCCGACCAAGCAGTTTTATCACTGCTTTGGCTGCGGTGCGCATGGCACGGCTATCGGCTTCATGATGGAATACGGTGGCCTGGGTTTTGTCGATGCGGTGAAGGATCTGGCGCAGGGCGTCGGCATGCAGGTGCCGGAAGAGGCGCGATCCGAACAGGCGCAGCGGCGGGCGGAAGAAGGGCCTGATCTCTACGGCGTGCTGCTGCAGGCCGCGCAGTTTTACACCCAGCAATTGAAGGAAGCACCGCAGGCAATCGATTATCTGAAGCACCGCGGACTTTCAGGGGAAATCGCCAAGCGTTTCGGCATTGGGTATGCGCCGGATGGCTGGCAGAATCTGGAGCGGGTGTTTTCCGATTATGCCGACAAGTCGCTGAATGCCGCAGGTCTGGTGAAACAGAATGAAGAAGGCCGGCGTTACGATGTGTTCCGCGATCGCATCATGTTTCCGATAGTCGACGTGCGCGGCAACATCATTGGTTTCGGCGGACGTGTGCTGGGCGATGGCGAACCCAAATACCTCAACTCCCCGGAAACCGCAGTGTTCGAGAAGGGGCGTGAGCTGTACGGGCTGTTTCAGGCACGGCGCGCGATACACGATGCCGGCTGCGTCTTGGTGGTTGAAGGGTATATGGATGTGGTGGCGCTGGCACAGGCGGACGTAGCTTATGCCGTGGCGACACTGGGTACAGCAACTACGCCAGTGCATGTGCAGAAGCTGTTGCGCCATGCGGACAAAGTGGTGTTCTGTTTTGATGGTGATGCTGCTGGCCGCCGCGCCGCCTGGCGGGCGCTGGAAAACAGTCTGACCCAGCTGGTTGATGGCAAGCAGGTCGGATTCCTGTTTCTTCCCGACGGCGAAGATCCCGACAGTTACGTGAGAGCTCAGGGTAAAACTGCGTTCGAAACACTGCTGGCGAAGGCGACGCCGTTATCGCGATTCCTGATTGATGAGTTGCGTAAGAGTGTCGACATCAATGCGTCTGAAGGCCGTGCCAAACTGATGCAGCTCGCTAAACCGCTGGTGAAACAGATTGCGGCACCGATGCTGTCGCTGCTGATCCGCAAGGAGCTGGCGCAGCTGGTCGGTGTGCTGCAGCAGGAACTGGATGCGCAGTTCGAAATACGCAATCAGCCGGTGTCACGGGGGCCAGCGAGGATAGTGCAGCCAGAGCCGGTTTCGAATGATCGACGATTGTTGCGGTTGATTATGGGGAATTTTAAGCTCACCGAGCATTTCTCTAATGTGGACCTGCTAGTTTTGGATTCCGAGCTCGGCTTTGAATCGGTTACGTGGATGATTCGAGCGATCAAGGGTGGCGAAGTGAGTAATGTCGCCGCGTTGCTTGAGGCAACTCGGGATTCAGCCACCGCTAATGTATATCGCGATGTTGCTGCAGAAACGCTGGTTAATTCGGAAGACGATGAGCATGACGTAGCTGTGATTCGCGGAATTCTGGGAAAAATCGAATTCAGGCGCGTTGAACAAGAATACAAACATTTATCCTCTGGTCGCGAGCTTACGGATGCAGAACGCAGTCGCTTTCCGCAGGTGTCGCAACGCTATGCGGAGCTCAAGGGGCTGGAAAACGCTTCTTCTGGACGATAACCGACTTAAAATCGCCCCATAGCTAGAGAAATCTCCATGCTGGAATTTGAAATTCGAGGATCAGGCACAATATCGCCTTCTGCAACAAGCACTTAGCGTGAGCCCCGGTAAGTGAAATCTGGGGCAGTTTAAGGTATAATTTGCGGTTTTTCACCGATACGTCGCCCGGCGGAGTCCTTCTCTATGGCCAAGCAATCCAAAGCATCGAAATCCAAGGCAAAAAACGCGAAGGTAAAAAGCGCCAAAACGAAGGGCGCGTCGCGCGTCAAAGCAGGGTCTGCCAAGACTAAGACCGCTGCCAAGGCCAAGTCGCGCGTAGCGATCAAATCCAAATCAGTGAAAGCCAAGGCCGCAACGCGCACTAGTGCCAAGCCCCGTGCTGGCGCAAAAGTTGCGGCAAAAGGGAAGGGCAAGGTCAAGGCTGCGGCGAAATCCAAAGCCGTGCTGCGCAAAGAGCAGCGTCTTGCCAGCTTCAAGGCCGTTGCCAAGCAGGCCCTGGCTAAGGTCAAGGCGGCTGCACAGAAGCTGGACAAGGCCACGCCGCGCCCTGCGGCGCCCGCAGCCAAGCCCGCCGGCAAACGCAGCACCCGCGGGTTGACTGCACGCGAGCGTGCAATAGTCAAAGAGTTTGAGCGCCGCGAGCTGTCGCCAGCCGATACGGAAGCGCGTCGTCTGCGTCTGAAAAATCTGGTGGTGCTCGGCAAGGAGCGCGGCTATCTGACCTACGCCGAAATCAACGACCATCTGCCGGATGACATGCTCGACGCCGAGGTGATCGAAAACATCATCGGCATGATCAACGACATGGGCATCCAGGTCTACGACGAGGCGCCGGATGCCGAGACTTTGTTGATGTCCGAATCCACTCCGGCTGTGGCGGACGAAGATGCGGTCGAAGAGGCGGAAGCTGCGCTATCCACGGTGGATTCGGAGTTTGGTCGCACGACGGACCCGGTGCGCATGTACATGCGCGAGATGGGTTCGGTTGAACTGCTGACGCGCGAAGGCGAGATCGAGATTGCCAAGCGCATCGAAGACGGTCTGCGCCACATGATACTGGCGATTTCGGCATGCCCGACCACTATCTCCGAGATACTTGCCCTTGCTGAGAGAATCGAGAAGGAAGAAATCAGTGTTGGCGACGTAGTCGATGGTCTGGCCGACCTCGAGATGAAGGAAGAGATCGTCGAGGATGTAGCCGAAGAGGAAACCGAAGAAGAAGAAAAGGAAGAAAAAGAAGACAAGGATTCTGACGACGAGGATTCGGAAGATGATGACGGCGCAGCTTCTGCTGCCCAGGCGGCGGCCGATCTGGCGCGCCTGAAAGAGGCGGCATTACGGCACTTCGCCGGCATCCGTGGCAATTATCAGAAAATGATGCGCGCACTGCCGAAACACGGTTCACGCGGGCGGCCGTATATCCAGGCGCGTGAGGCCATTTCCGAAGAGCTGATGAAAATCCGGTTCTCGGCCAAGCAGATTGAGGCGCTGTGTGATGGCGTGCGCAAGCTGGTTGAGGAAGTGCGCACGGACGAGCGCACGATCATGGCGCTCTGTATCGACAAGGCGCGCATGCCGCGTCAGCATTTCATCAAGGAATTTCCGGGCAAGGAAACCAGTGCGCGGTGGATACGCGGCGAAGTGGAATCGGGCAAGCCGTGGAGTGAAGCGCTGTCGCGTTTCGAGCCGGCTGTCGTCGAGCAGCAGCAGAAACTGTTGGATTTGCAGAGCCGGATCGGCATCCCGATCAAGGAATTGAAGGACATCAACCGGCAGATGACCACTGGTGAAGCACGGGCGCGGCGTGCGAAGCGCGAAATGACAGAAGCCAACCTGCGTCTGGTAATTTCGATTGCCAAGAAGTACACGAATCGTGGCCTGCAGTTTCTCGACCTGATCCAGGAAGGCAACATTGGCCTGATGAAGGCCGTGGACAAATTCGAATACCGGCGCGGTTACAAATTTTCGACGTACGCAACGTGGTGGATACGTCAGGCGATCACGCGTTCGATTGCCGACCAGGCGCGGACCATCCGCATTCCGGTGCACATGATCGAGACCATCAATAAGATGAACCGCATTTCGCGGCAAATCCTGCAGGAAACCGGCTCTGAGCCGGATCCGGCGACGCTGGCCGAGAAGATGGAAATGCCCGAGGAGAAGATCCGCAAGATCCTGAAAATCTCCAAGGAGCCGATTTCCATGGAAACGCCGATCGGCGACGACGACGATTCGCATCTGGGTGATTTCATCGAAGACCAGTCAACGATGGCGCCCAGTGACGCCGCGGTCTACGGCAGCCTGCGTGGCGTAACCGGCGACGTGCTGGATACGCTGACGCCGCGCGAAGCCAAGGTGCTGCGCATGCGTTTCGGCATCGAAATGAACACCGATCACACGCTGGAAGAAGTCGGCAAGCAGTTCGACGTCACGCGCGAACGCATTCGCCAGATCGAGGCGAAGGCGCTGCGCAAGCTACGCCATCCGTCGCGTTCCGAGCGGTTGCGCAGCTTTCTGGACAACGAGAGCTGATCGGCAGGACTGTAAAAAATGGCAGCGGGCCGCCGAAGGGCGGCCCGCTCCGTTTTATAATCGCACCACGGGTCGTTAGCTCAGTTGGTTAGAGCAGGGGACTCATAATCCCTTGGTCGCTGGTTCGAGTCCAGCACGACCCACCAGTACTTCAGAGCAGTCCCGGCATACAGACTGACGGTACATGTTGCGGACGCACCTGAGACGAGATGGCCGGCGGCGCGCATAATGGCCGCCGGAAATTGGGGGGTCCGACAGTGTCCTCCTGGACTGGAGAGAAATGTATGGCGGGTGCCGTTACAGCAGAAAATCCTGTGAAAACCATGATGCGCGCGGGCAAGGTGGCGCTGGGCATGAATGTGCGGCTGGCGCGTTCCGGCGATATTGCACGCATTGCCAAGTCGAGTGGGCACGATTTCATTTTCATCGACATGCAGCATTCGCTGTTCAATCTTGAAACCATAGGTCACATTGCGCAGGCAGCGCTGGGTTGCGGCATCGCGCCGCTGGTGCGAGTGCGCAGTTGTGATGATCCCGATACTTCGCTGCTGCTCGACAATGGTGTGACCGGCATCGTGTTTCCCGACATCAGCACCGCGGAGGAAGCTAAACGCGCCGTGAATCGTGCGAAATTTCCGCCGATCGGCAAACGGTCGGTATCGGGCGGCTATGCGATTTTCGATTACCGTCCGATGTCCACTGCCGATGCCGTTCCGGCGCTGCAGGAAAATACGCTGGTGGTGTGCATGATCGAAACCCGCGCCGGTGTCGAGAACATTGATGCCATTGCCGCGGTCGAAGGGGTTGATGTGATCCATGTCGGGGCCAACGACTTGCTGACAGCGTTGGGTAAACCGGGTCAGTTTGGCGATCCCGAAGGTGCGGCGGCGATTGAGAAAGTGATCACGTCCGCCGTGCGTCACGGCAAGATCGCCGGCGTCGGTGGCGATCGCAATCTGACGCGGCAGATGGAATACATCCGCCGTGGCGCGCGCTTCATCACCACCAACAGCGAGATTGCTTTCATCATGGCCGAAGCGACTCGCGTGACCGGTGAATTGCGGCGGGCGTTGCAGACAGCGGGTAACTAAGCGAAATTTGTAGTTAAATTGTTGATTTTATTTATATTTTTGGAGAACACTTGATGAAGAAAGTCCTCAAACCGGTGCTTTGCAGCATGATTGCGGCAGCTCTGGTAATACCGGCGTTTGCACAGGCAGCAGATTGGTCGCCTACAAAACCGATACGCTTGATCGTGCCGTTTCCCCCAGGTGGCAGCAATGACATTGTCGGTCGTCTGGTCGCCGCTGATTTGAGCCCACTGCTGGGCCAGCAGGTGGTGGTTGACAACCGCGGCGGCGCGGGCGGCATCATCGGCTCCGAAATTGCGGCGAACTCGCAGCCCGACGGGCACACGTTGCTGATCGCTTCGGTGGCCTTTGCCTACAATCCTTCCATCTACAAGTCGATGGTGCGATTTGATCCCGAGAAGTCATTTACGCCGATCGCGCAGATCGGCACTGGCCCCAGCGCCCTGACGGTCAACCCCAAGATGCCGGCGAAAACGACCAAGGATCTGATCGACATGGCAAAAGCGAAACCGGGCGCGCTGAATTACGCCACGGCGGGGATCGGCAGCTTCCAGCACTTGAGTACGGAAATGCTGAAGTTGCTGGCAAAAATCGATATTGTTCACATCCCGTTCAAGGGCGGTGGCCCGGCGATGGCAGACGTGATTGCCGGCAACACGCAGATCACCATGGGTTCGCTGTTGCAACTGGTACCGCACATCCAGAGCAACCGGCTGAGACTGCTCGCCGTCGGCAGCGCCAAGCGTAACAGCGCATTTCCGAATACACCGACCGTTGCTGAAACCGTTCCGGGCTACGAGGCGAACAACTGGTGGGGCATCCTCGCGCCCGCGGGCGTCACGCCGGCGATGGTGAAAAGGCTGGAGACTGCGGTTGCGAAAGTGGTGAACACACCAGAAATGCAGAAGAAATTTGATTCGCAGGGTGCCGAGGTTGCTTACCGGAATTCGGTGGATTACGGCAAATTCATCAAGGTCGAAACAACAAAATGGTCTAAAGTGGTTCGCGAGGCCGGAATCAAGGCCGAATAAGCTGATCCTGCTTACGGGGGGGGGGCGGCGTTGATGCGCCCCTGTTTATTTCTGGAGGAGATATTCAATGTCGCACGTCATACGCATACATCAGAATGGCGGTCCCGAGCAGATGCGCTGGGAAGAGGTCACGGTCGGTAAGCCTGGCCCCGGGGAAGTTCGAGTGCGCAATACCGCGATCGGTTTGAACTACATCGACACTTACCACCGTTCCGGGCTGTACCCGATACCTTTGCCTTTGGTCCTGGGTTCCGAGGGTGCCGGTGTGATTGAGGCCGTCGGACCGAAGGCCAAGGGATTCAAGGTGGGAGACCGCGTCGCTTATGCCCAACCGCTCGGCGCCTACGCGGAAGTGCTGTTGCGTCCGGTGGCGCGGCTGGTGAAGATTCCGGACGGCATCGAGGACCAGACGGCAGCGGCGATGATGCTGAAGGGCATGACGGCCTGGTATCTGTGCCGGCGTACATACAAAGTGAAGAAGGGTGACACCATAGTGGTGCATGCTGCCGCTGGTGGTGTTGGCCAGATTTTGTGCCAATGGACCAAACATCTGGGTGCAACCGTAATCGGCACGGTGGGCAGCGATGAAAAAGTGCAACTCGCAAAAAATGTTGGCTGCGACCATGTGGTCGTGATGTCGCGGGAAAAGCTGTCCGAACGCGTCAAGGAGATCACTGGAGGGAAAGGCGTGCCGGTCGTTTTTGACGGCGTCGGCAAGGATACTTTCATGGAATCCCTGGATTGCCTGGCTCCGCTCGGCCTGATGGCGAGCTTCGGCAACGCCTCAGGTGCCGTGGCGCCGGTCAATATCGGCGTACTGGCGCAAAAGGGTTCGCTGTTCCTGACGCGACCGACCCTGGTCACCTACACGTCGGCGCGCAAGGATCTGCTGAAGGCGACGAGCGAGCTGTTTGCCGTAGTCAAGAGTGGTGCCGTAAAAATCACCATCAATCAACAGTATCCGCTGCGCGACGCGGAGCAGGCGCATCGCGACATCGAGGCGCGCAAAACCACTGGTTCCACGGTATTGCTGCCTTAATGTCCGCAATGCCGGGCGCGGCGGTATCATGGCCACATATTGATACTTGTGGACGCAGGTGGATAAAGCGCCATGTTTTTATCAGGCAGGTGTGCCGCAGCCATGCGGTCGCCTGCGTGGCGTCATGATTCGCAGGCTGGACGAACCCTGACTATGACAGTGATCAATCGATTCTGGATTTTTGCGATTGTGTTGCTCGCCGCGTGTGCGGGCCCGAGCCCGACAGGGCCGGGTCCGGCTCCGGTTGAAGACCACGGCCGCACTCTGTCACAGGGCCAGTATCGTTCCGGTATCGCCTACCGTGAATTGGAGCAGGCGCGTTACGACGCCAGACTGGCGGAGCAGGAGGTGCTTAATGCCCGCGACGCACACGTCGCCGCGCAGCAGCAGACTGCGGCGAACAAGCGCGAACTGGATGCGGCGGAGCAGGCTTATGCCGCTGCCCGCGCACGGGCGGCAACTGCGCAGCAGGCGTATGAGAAGGAAGTGAACGCTGTAGATGCAGCACACCGCGCATCGCCCGCTGCGAAATAAATACAACCTATTGATTTTATTTAGTTTATGCGCGTCTACTACTGGCGCCACCGTCCACGGTGACTATGGTGCCGGTGGTGTAGCCGGAGTAGGGCGAACACAGGAACGCCACCAGGCCGCCGATTTCTTCCACCGTGGCCATACGGCCAAAGGGTGATTTGCTGACCAGTTCCTGCCAACGGTCGGCGTCGCCCAGTTCTTTTTCCGCGCGTGTGCGCAACCGAGTCACGGCGCGGTCAGTCGCAGTGCCACCGGGATTCACACCCACTACACGCACATTGAATTCCGGGCTTTCGGCGCCCAGGGCACGCGTGAATGCCATCAGCGCGGCATTGCCCATGCTGCCTGCGATGTAGCTGGCCACCGGTCGTTCGCCGGCGGCACCAATCACGTTGACGATGACTCCGCTGCGGCGCTCCCGCATCCGTGCATAAATTTCGCGGGTGATGTCGATGAAGCCGAATACCTTGAGATCCCAGGCGCGCCGCCATGTGGCGTCATCCAGGCTGGCCAGGGTGCCTTGCGGAATCGAGCCTGCATTGTTCACCAGAAAATCAACATCGCTGCACTCCCGGGCGAGTGCGACAGCATTCGTCGAGTCCGACAGATCAACGGCGTGGCAGTGGACATCCACCTTGGAGGAGCGAGTGATGTTTTCCCGTGCCGCGTCGAGGTCTTTTTGACTGCGTGCAGCGAGGTGCAGATGGCAACCTTCCTGTGCCAGCAGTTGTGCCACGCCCAGACCGATGCCGCGTGATCCACCGGTAATCAGTGCGCGTTTGCCTTTGAGTTTTAATTCCATTGTTTTCGCCTCCTCCATGACGTCGTGGTTTGACGACGGCTGCGCGATGTTAACACTGCGCCGGCACCGGTTCGTCAACCGGGATGCTGCGCCGGCGTTACAGACATACGACCCGAAGCGTTCGGGACGCATCGCGCAATTACGCGTACCGATATTTCAGAAATTGGAGACATCATGAACAAACTGCTGACTACCCTGCTAGCCGCCGGCTTTGCCGCGCTGACTTTTAACGTGGCTGCCCAGACCGCAACTCCGGCAGTGCCGGCACAATCGGCTGCACCGGCCAAGGCAGAACCAGCCAAAGCGACTCCGGCAACCCCGGCGCAACCCGCTGCTCAACAAGCCAAGGCGGACAAACCGAAAAAAGCAAAATCCAAAGGCAAGAAAAAAGCCAAGGCCAAGGGCGGTAGCAAAGCCAAGAAAGAAGGCTGATCACAGTAGATGGCCGGCGCTGTGCGCAGGCCGCGCTACAATCGGAAGGCAGGCGCATGCGCCTGCCTTCTTTTTTATGGGCGGCAATTAGCCGAGCGATGTTCAAGGTTCGACCGGACTCTCGTGAGTTAATGTTCACTCACATAAAATTTATTAAATTTAACAATAAAATCAATGACTTATATTGATTCTTTCAGCGGCACCAGTTATCCGGACGATGTAGCGCGATGGTGCGGTGATCGCGGCCATTACCTCAATCTTGCGCCGGGAAAAGGCCTGACCCGTGATGACATCAATAGGGATGAGCGCTCGATCTGGCGATATGCGCAGGCCATCGACGTCGATGCGCAGCACGCCGTGTCACTGGGCGAAGGCAGCACACCGCTGCTGAGCCGGCAGTGGAATGGCGTGCCGGTACGTTTCAAGCTTGAGTTCATGATGCCTACCGGTTCGTTCAAGGATCGCGGCATGACCGTGATGGTGAGTTACCTGAAAAGCCGCGGCATCGATTACGTGCTGGAGGATTCATCGGGCAATGCCGGCGCCTCGCTGTCGGCATACGCGGCGGCGGCCGGCATGCGCTGTCGCATCCTGGTCCCGGCATCGGCGTCCTATCCCAAGATCGCGCAGATCGCAGCCTGCGGCGCCGACGTGGTGACCGTACCCGGCACCCGTCAGGATGTTGCCGACGCGGCCGTGCGCATGAGTTCCGAAATTTTTTATGCCAGCCACAACTGGCAGCCGTTTTTTGTCGAGGGCACCAAGACGTTGGCGTACGAATTGTGGGAGGAACTGGGATTTCGCGTGCCGGACAACGTAATTACGCCAGTAGGTTACGGCAGCAATGTGCTGGGCCTGGATCGTGGTTTCGACGAATTGCTGCGCAACGGAGAAATCAGCAAGCGACCGCGCATATTTGGTGTGCAGGCGGCCAACTGCGCGCCCTGTCACGCGGCATGGCAGGCAGGCGGTGAAGAGCCGGTCGCGGTGACGGTCACACCCACGGTAGCGGAAGGCATCGCTTCGTCGCAGCCGACGCGGCTGCGTGAAGTGGTGCGTGCCGTGCGCAGTTCCAATGGCGCCATCGCCGCGGTCAGTGAATCGGAAATCATCACCGCGCTGCGCGGGCTTGTTGATATGGGTTTGTATGTAGAGCCGACGTCGGCATCAGCTGCGGCAGGGTTGACGCAATTGCTGGCATCCGGAGCCATACAGCCCGACGAAGAAACGGTGGTGGTGCTGACCGGCAGCGGTCTGAAGAGCTCGGAGCTGATCGGGCAATTGCTGAAACTGCAGCCGCGTACGCTGTAGAATTTTTTACCGCAATGAGGTCGCATGTTGGACCGGCGTGCTGCCGTTCTTGACACTGCAGTTGGTGAACGCATAGATTCAAGCCCCACACAGAGTCCAAATTTTTATTCCGATTTTTCCGCAACGCTATTGCGAGAGGCACCGCAGCCATGAAAATTACCGCTGTTAAAAGTTATGCCGTACATCCCGGCTGGCGCAAGAATCTGATCTTCGTCAAAGTCGAAACCGATGCCGGCATCCACGGCTGGGGCGAGGCCTATTCGCAATACGATCGTGACACCGCGGTGATGGCGCAGTTGAACGCACTGGGCCCCTACATGGTCGGCCGCAGTCCGTTCGACATCAAACATTTCACTCAGTTTGCATTTGATGACTACGCGGCCCGCCGCGGTTCGGTGGAACTGTTCTGCGCCATCAGCGGCATCGAACAGGCCATGTGGGACATCGTCGGCAAGGCGACCAAACAGCCGGTGTACAACCTGCTGGGCGGCAAATACCGCGAGAAGATCCGCGTCTATGCCAACGGCTGGAGTTACGGCATGAAGGAACCCGCCGACTATGCGCGCGCTGCGGAGAAAGTCGTGAAGCAGGGTTTCACCGCGATGAAATTCGATCCGTTGCCCTCGCCGTGGCGCTCGTATATCCCCAAGGAACATGAGAAGCGTGCGATCAGCGTGGTCAAAGCAATCCGTGATGCGGTGGGTCCGGACATCGACCTGCTGATCGAGCAGCATCGTCGTCTCGCGCCCATGCATGCGATCCGTCTCGACAAGCAGCTCGCCGAATTCGATCTCTATTGGATGGAAGAATCCTGCCAGGCGGAATTCCCGGATGAACTGGCGCAGATTCGCCGCGAAATCGGCGTGCCGGTGGTGATCGGTGAAGCGACTTACACCAAGACCGGTTTCCGTCCGCTGCTGGAAAAACGTTCGGCCGACATTCTGAATCCCGATGTCGCCTGCGTTGGCGGCATATTGGAGCTCAAGGAAATCGCCGCGATGGCGGAGTCGTTTCTGGTTGCGATGTCACCGCACAATTACAACTCGACGCTGGTGGCGCTGGCGTCGACCGTGCACGCCTCGGCGACCATGCCCAACTTCATCATTACCGAATACTTTCTACCATTCGTTGATTTCTGCGACACCATTTCACCGAACCAGCTGAAACCGAAAAACGGTTATATCGAATTGCCGACAGCACCGGGCCTGGGCATTGATGTCGATGAGGAAGCACTGAAGAAACATCCGGCCAAGGTCTACCCGCAACGCAAGCTACGCACACCGGCCGATGAAGGTCCGTAAAATATAAAATAAAATCAATAGGTTATATGTATTTTTCGGTTAGTTGGCTTGAAGCACCGCATTGTTGCCGTCCATGCGGATGGCGGTGTTGAATGCCGCGCTGCGCTCACGCAATACTTCCAGTGCCGCTTGTTCTCGTGACAGATCGCAGATCACCGTTTCGTTGCGATCGTTGTGACGCACGAATTCAAACGATGCACGCTCGCAGTTGCGGCCGTCGAGACTGACCCGCGCCAGCATGCCCAGCCAGTCACCGTGTTTTTTGCCGCCATGCCCCGTGTGGAACGAAAAGCTACCGAGTCCGTAGTACACCGGTTTGCCTTTGTAGATTTCCACCGGCAGTGAATAGTGCGGGCCGTGGCCGATGACGATGTCGGCGCCGGCATCAATCACCGCGTGCGCGATTTCAGTCATGTATTCGAGCACTTCTTCATGCAGTCCCCAATGCTGTGAGGCCACCAGCACATCCACCTGTTTGCGTAGTTCGGCGATCTCCGCGACATAGTCGGCGAGATATTTTTCATCAGTCCAGGTCACGATGATCGGCGGCACGCCAGGACGATTGGCTGGCGGAATTTCCGGACGCGTCTTGTGCAGCGGCAGTTGATAAGCGGTGACACCGCGCAATGCTGCAACCCCAGCAGAGTGTTCACCTGCTTCATGATTGGTCGGCCAGTAGACAGAGGTGCGTTGTACAAAGCCGTAACGCACGCCGTTGCGGGTAATAATGACCGGCGCTCGCGCCTGTTTGCGGTTTAACCCTGCACCCGTCGTCGGTATGCCGAGTTTTTCCAGTTCATGCAACGATGAGCGGATGGCGTCAGTGCCGAAATTGACATTGTTGGCATTGCCGATGACGTGATAACCCGCAAGCTTCAGCGCCTGGCCGGCGGCTGGTGTTGCATAAAAACCTTCATCGGTCACGGATACCGCGGCCGATGGTTGATACAAGCAGCACTCCAGATTGCCGAACAGTACATCGGCGTTATGCAGTGTCGGCGCGATCTTGCCGAAGGGCAGCGCCGGGTCAGCAACGTTCATCAGGTTAATGTCGCCAGTGAACATCAACAGCGTACGACTCATGTACAACTCCTCAAGTTTGAATCCAGTGATTGTTGTTCGGGGGCGCTAGCTGTTATCGCTCAGGCACAGGAGTAGCGCAAGACGCCGGCATTGCGGGGCCTATGGATGGCGGATTCCAGGCGAGCACAGGTGGATGCAGCGCAATGGAGCTCTGGGCTTACAGGCATTCAGATTAGTTTTTCTAACTTTTGCAACAATAAAATCTATATTGCGGAGCAGCAAAAATGCTTGACTACGGGGATGGCTATGGCACAATCGGAACCGTGTTGGGTGTCTCTACAGACATCGGCACATATCCTCCAAAACCTCCTCCTTTGGTGGAACTTCAGCGCAACCCTCAGGGGTTGCGCTTTTTTTTGCAAAAACATTGCTGCAACGCAACAGAATAACAAAAAACTAAACTGGGTGCTGCAACTTCCATTACTTGAGGCTATGTGCATTCCGCGCCAATGGCGGCACAGGGGCAGAAATCCTCTGCCTGCTGCAGATGCGAGGCCAATATGCGCTGCGGGATGCTGGCAAAGGACGGTGTTTGCCGATGTGCCGGCAGGCAGATTGCGGCAGGTGCTTTGGTATACTCATCTGCTGCTGCATTTCGAAGTAGTTTTCGGATTAGTTGTCTCAGCACGGTCGTCGTGTGCCGGGCAAAAATCCAGACCCACTTCCTGCGCACGGTACGCGCCGGATTCGCGTTTTACCCAATCGTGCGTTTATTGACTGCGGTCAAGGCTGTTGCCGAGGTCGCTGTAATAGATTTGGCGTCCCTGAGAAGTTGATGGGCGCCGTACACCAGAGCTCATTTCAAGCGGACCAGAAAAAATGAAAATTCACGAATATCAGGCTAAAGAACTCCTGCGCAAATACGGCGTCAAGACGCCCAGCGGCATTCCCTGCTTCAGCGTCGACGAAGCGGTCAGCGCAGCAGCCAAACTCGGCGGCAAAGTATGGGTGGTCAAGGCGCAGATTCATGCCGGCGGGCGGGGCAAGGGCGGTGGCGTTAAGGTGGCCAAATCACCGGCTGAGGTCAAGACTTACGCCAGTAGCATACTCGGCATGCAGTTGAAGACGCACCAGACCGGGCCCGAGGGGCAGAAGGTGCGGCGGTTGCTGATCGAAGAGGGCGCTGACATCAAGAAAGAACTTTACGTCGGCATGGTGATTGACCGTGGCACGCAGCGCGTGGTGCTGATGGCCTCCAGCGAAGGCGGCATGGATATAGAAGAGGTTGCTGCAAATACGCCGGAGAAAATACACAAGGTTGCGATTGATCCGGTTAAAGGTTTGAGCGATGCCGATGCCGATGATGTGGCGACAAAGATCGGTGTGCCTGCCGCATCGCTGCCGCAGGCACGGGCATTGCTGAAGGCACTGTACAAGGCGTTTGACGAAACCGACGCCTCGCTGGCCGAAATCAATCCGTTGATCCTTACCGGCGACGGTGCGGTGATCGCGCTGGACGCCAAGATTGATTTCGACGGCAACGCATTGTTCCGTCATCCTGACCTGGTCGCATTGCGCGATCTTGACGAAGAGGATCCGGCAGAAGTCGAAGCCTCCAAGCATGATCTGAATTACATCCAGCTCGACGGCAACATCGGCTGCCTGGTCAATGGTGCGGGCCTCGCGATGGCGTCTATGGATATCATCAAGCTCTACGGCGGCAGCCCGGCCAATTTTCTCGACGTTGGTGGCAGCGCCACTGCGGAGAAAGTGGCCGAGGCATTCAAGATCATGCTGCGCAACCCGGAACTGAAGGCCATTCTGGTCAACATCTTCGGCGGCATCATGAAATGCGACGTAATCGCGCAAGGCGTGGTGGCGGCGGCGAAGCAGGTCAGCCTCAGCGTGCCGCTGGTGGTGCGGCTGGAAGGCACCAACGTCGATCTCGGCAAAAAAATTCTCGCCGAATCAGGACTGCCGATCATTTCCGGCAACAACATGGCTGATGCCGCGCAGAAAGTGGTTGCTGCGGCGAAGGGGAAACACTGATGTCCATACTGATTGATAAAAACAGCCGGGTCATGACCCAGGGCATCACCGGCAAGACCGGGCAGTTCCATACCAAGACCGGCAAGGAATACGCCAACGGCAAGAATTGTTATGTAGCCGGAGTCACGCCGAAAAAAGGTGGGCAGAGCTACGAAGGCATACCGATATTCAACACTGTGCGTGAAGCCAAAAAAGAGACCGGCGCCAACGTATCGGTGATTTACGTGCCGCCGCCCTATGCCGCCGCCGCGATTGAGGAGGCAGTGGATGCCGAACTCGAACTGGTGATCTGCATTACCGAAGGCATACCCGTGCGCGACATGGTGCGCCTCAAGTACAAGATGGAGCAGCAGCGCAGCAAAACACTGCTGATTGGGCCCAACTGCCCGGGCGTGATTACGCCTGATGAAATCAAGATCGGCATCATGCCCGGCCATATCCACAAGAAGGGCCCCATCGGCGTGGTGTCGCGTTCCGGCACGCTGACGTATGAAGCGGTCGGCCAGTTGATGGAAATAGGCATGGGACAGTCGTCCTGCGTCGGCATCGGCGGTGACCCGGTGAATGGGTTAAAGCACATTGATGTCATGAAAATGTTCAACGATGACCCGCAAACCGAAGCCGTGATCATGGTTGGCGAGATCGGTGGTTCGGACGAAGAAGAGTGCGCGCGCTGGATCAAGGCCAACATGAAAAAACCCGTGGTCGGCTTTATCGCTGGCGTTACGGCGCCGCCGGGTAAACGCATGGGCCATGCCGGTGCAATCATTTCCGGGGGCAAGGGCACGGCGGAGGAAAAGCTCGCGGTGATGGAAGAATGCGGTATCCGTACCACCAAAAACCCTGCCGAAATGGGCAAATTGCTCAAGTCGGTATTGAAGTAAGCAAAAACAGAAGTAAGCAAAAACAAGCGAGCGCAGCAAGCGCGCAGCCGGTAATTGCGCAGTGCGGGTGGGTCATACCGCTGGAGGAGAAGGCAGTGGAAGGTGGCATTGTGAAACGCGGCAAACGCATACGTGGGGCCCTCAAGGGCCGCACAGTGGATACGCGCGCGCTGAGCGACGTACAGGCATTGCTGGAAACGGCGCAACGCGAGACCGGAGTGGATCCGCGCCGTCGCGACCTGTTGATCGAAAACCTGCATCGCATCCAGGATCGTCATGGCCATATCGCTGCCGCGCATATTGTTGCGCTGGCCCGCGAAATGGGCCTGGCCATGACCGAGGTCTACGAAGTCGCCACCTTCTATCACCACTTTGATGTGGTGAAGGAGGGCGATAAAGTACCGCCGGCATTGACGGTGCGAGTGTGTGATTCGCTGTCCTGTGAGCTGTCCGGCGCGGGCGCGTTGATGGCGGGACTGAAAAAAGCGCTGGGCGACGGTGTGCGCGTAATTCCCGCACCCTGCGTCGGGCGTTGCGAGCAGGCACCAGTGGCGGTGGTCGGACAGAATCCCGTGGCGCAGGCGACGGTCGAAAAAATCCAGTCGTTGGTGGCAGGCAAAAAAACAAAATGTGCGGTTGGCAAATACGTGGGCTACGCCGAGTACCGCAAGCAGGGTGGTTACGCCATTCCGGTGCAATGCCTGGCCGGCAAACGCGACGCCGAAAGCCTGATCAAGACCCTGGAAAATTCCAGCCTGCGCGGTCTGGGCGGTGCGGGTTTTCCGACGGGGCGCAAATGGCGCATCGTGCGCGGCGAAAAAGGCCCGCGGCTGATGGCGATCAACATTGACGAGGGCGAGCCCGGTACGTTCAAGGATCGCCATTATCTGGAAACCGATCCGCACCGTTTTCTCGAAGGCATGCTGATTGCGGCGTGGGCCGTGCAGGTTTCTGAAATTTATATCTATCTGCGCGACGAATACGCCGGTGTGCGAGCCATCCTTGAAAAGGAAATCAAGGCGCTGCAGGCTGATCCGCCGTGTCCGCTGCCGCCGATATTCCTGCGCCGCGGCGCAGGTGCCTACATCTGCGGTGAAGAGTCCGCGATGATCGAGTCCATCGAAGGCAAACGCGGCATGCCGCGGCTGCGCCCGCCGTATGTGGCACAGGTCGGACTGTTCGGTCATCCGACGCTGGAGCACAACATGGAAACCCTGCACTGGGTGCGCGACATCCTGGAAAAAGGCGCCGACTGGTTTGCCGGGCACGGTCGCCATGGCCGCAAGGGTCTGCGTTCGTTTTCGGTGTCGGGCCGCGTGCAGAAGCCCGGCGTGCATCTGGCGCCGGCAGGCATTACGGTGCGTGAACTGATAGACGAATTCTGCGGCGGCATGCTGCCGGGCCACGCGTTTTACGGCTATCTGCCGGGTGGCGCGTCGGGCGGCATCCTGCCGGCGTCACTGGGTGACGTACCGCTGGATTTCGATACGCTGCATGAATACGGATGTTTTATCGGTTCAGCAGCCGTGATCATATTTTCGGATCAAGATCAGGCGCGTGGTGCGGCAAAGAGCATGATGAAGTTTTTTGCTGATGAATCCTGCGGCCAGTGCACGCCCTGCCGGGTCGGCACGGTGAAAGCGCTGCAACTGATGGATGCGCCGCAGTGGGACCACGGCCTGCTGGAGGAACTGTCGGGCGCGATGGCCGATGCCTCGATCTGCGGCCTGGGTCAGGCGGCGCCGAATCCAATTCGTACCGTAATGAAATATTTCCCCAAGGAAGTCGGGTAGGACGCGCAGCTTTTGCGCGCCGTGCCGGACCGGAGCTGATGTCATGACTGCGATGAATAAAGACGAACTGGCGGCAATGCCAGTCGAATTCAAGCTGAACGGCAAGGATGTTGTGGGTTATGCATCCGAAACCATCATTCAGACCGCCAAGCGTCACGGCGTGGAAATCCCGCATCTCTGCTACAAGGAAGGCATGCGCCCCGACGGCAATTGCCGCGCCTGCATGGTTGAAGTGAAGGGCGAGCGGGTGCTGGCCGCGTCATGCTGCCGCAATCCAGCACCGGGCATGGAAGTCACCACCAACAATGCGCGTGCCGTGGCTTCACAGAAAATGGTGATGGAACTGCTGCTGTCCGACATGCCGCAGAAACGTCATACCCGCAATTCGGAACTCGACCAGTGGGTGGCAAAACTCAAGGTCGGCAAACCGCGCTTCGAATCGCGCCACCAGCCGCAAGCCGACGTGTCGCACTACGGCATCGCGGTCAATCTCGATTCCTGCATACAGTGCACGCGCTGTGTGCGTGCCTGTCGTGAAGTGCAGGTCAACGATGTCATCGGATACGCCTTCCGCGGCGAGCATTCGAAAATCGTATTCGATCTGGATGACGCGATGGGCGATTCCACCTGCGTGGCTTGCGGCGAATGCGTGCAGGCCTGCCCGACCGGTGCACTGATGCCGGCGCGCGAAGCCGGCCTCGTCAAACCCGACAAGCAGGTGCACTCGGTATGTCCGTACTGCGGCGTCGGCTGTCAGCTGACTTACAACATCAAGGACAACAAGATCATTTCGGTTGATGGCCGCGATGGGCCTTCGAATCACGAGCGACTGTGTGTCAAGGGACGTTATGGTTTCGATTACGTCAGCCACCCGCAGCGCCTGACCAAGCCGCTGATCCGCAAACCGGGGACGCCCAAACACGCCGACTTCACGATGGATCCGGCCAATCCGCTGGAATATTTCCGCGAAGCGACCTGGGAAGAGGCATTGGACTACGCCGCTGAAAAACTGAAAGACATACGCGACCAGAGCGACAAAAAGGGGCTGGCCGGGTTTGGTTCAGCCAAAGGCAGCAACGAAGAGGCCTATCTGTTCCAGAAACTGGTGCGCACCGGCTTCGGCTCAAACAATGTCGATCATTGCACGCGTCTGTGCCATGCCTCGAGTGTTGCGGCATTGATGGAGGCGGTGAATTCCGGCGCGGTATCGAATCAGGTCAGCGATGTGGCGAAAGCCGAGGTGATATTCCTGATCGGTGCCAACCCGATTTCCAACCACCCGGTGGCGGCGACCTGGATCAAGAACGCCGCGAAAAACGGGGCGACACTGATTTACGCCGACCCGCGGCGCTCGGAATTGTCGCGCCATGCAAAATACTCGCTGCAGTTTAAGCCCGATACAGACGTGGCGCTGTTGAACGCAATGATGCACACCATCGTGCATGAGAACCTGGTCGACGAAGATTTCATCAAGTCGCGGACCATCGGTTATGCGGAACTGAAGAAGAATGTGGAAGGCTATAGCCCTGAAGCCATGGCCCCGGTGTGCGGCATTCCCGCCGAAACCATCAAGGAAGTGGCGCGGGTGTATGCCAAGTCCAAAGGCTCGATGATCCTGTGGGGCATGGGCATTTCGCAACATGTGCATGGCACCGACAATGCGCGCTGCCTGATCGCGCTGTGTCTGATGACCGGTCAGATCGGCCGGCCAGGTACCGGCCTGCATCCGCTGCGCGGCCAGAACAACGTGCAGGGTGCTTCCGACTCCGGACTGATTCCGATGGTGTTTCCGGACTACCAGCGCGTGGACAACAAGGACGCGCTGGCGCGTTTCGAAAAGCTGTGGGGCGCGAAGCTGGACCCTAAACCCGGCCTGACGGTGGTTGAAATCATCCATGCCACACTCGCCGGCGAAATCCGCGGCATGTACGTGATGGGTGAAAACCCGGCGATGTCGGATCCCGACGCGCATCATGCGCGCGAAGCGCTGGCGAAACTCGACTGCCTGGTGGTGCAGGAAATTTTCCTGACCGAAACCTGCTATTACGCTGACGTTATCCTGCCAGCGACCGCATGGCCGGAGAAGGACGGCACGGTGACCAATACCGATCGCATGGTGCAACTGGGCCGCAAGGCGCTGGACGCGCCGGGCGATGCCAAACCCGATCTGTGGATCATCCAGGAACTGGCGCGCCGACTCGGCCTCGACTGGAATTACGAAGGCCCGAAGGACGTATTCAACGAAATGCGCAAGGCGATGAATTCGATCGCCGGCATCACCTGGGAGCGGCTGGAAGCGGAAAGCTGTGTAACCTATCCCTGTGAGCAGGAAGGTGATCCAGGGCAATCTGTTGTTTTTATTGATAATTTCCCTACGGCTACAGGTAGGGCGAGATTTGTGCCGGCCGATATCATTCCTGCCGCCGAGCGTCCGGACCGCGAGTTCCCGCTGGTGCTGATCACCGGAAGACAACTGGAGCACTGGCATACCGGGGCGATGACGCGCCGTGCCGGCGTGCTCGATGCCATCGAGCCGGTGCCGACCGTGTCCATGCATCCGCTGGACCTCGACCAGATCGGCGCAAAAGGCGGTGACGTCGTCACCGTTGAATCGCGGCGCGGCATCATCTCGCTCTACGCGCGGCCCGATGACGGCTCACCGCGCGGCGCCGTGTTCATTCCGTTCTGTTTTTATGAAGCGGCGGCCAACCTGCTGACCAATGCTGCGCTGGATCCGGTGGGCAAGATCCCGGAATTCAAATATTGCGCAGTCAAGGTCATGAAAGGCGGCGAGCTGACGCCGCGCTCAAGTTATGGCGGCGGGCAGGTGCTGGCCAAAATTGCCCAAGCCGAAAAAGTCTGAAACCGTATTTAAATATGCCCGCACCGCGGGCCCGTAATTCACGTTCAGGAGAGGAACACCATGGCACTGTCGGATATTGAAATTGCCCAAGCGGCGAAAATCGAGCGCATCGTCAAAATTGCGCAGAAGCTCGGTATCCCGGAAGAACATCTGGTGCCTTATGGCCATACCAAGGCCAAGGTGTCGCTGGAGTACATCGATACCCTGAAGAACAAAAAGAACGGCAAGCTGATCCTGGTTACTGCGATCAGCCCCACGCCAGCCGGTGAAGGCAAGACCACGACGACCGTAGGTCTGGGCGACGCGCTGAACAAGATCGGCAAAAAAGCCATGATCTGCCTGCGTGAACCTTCGCTGGGTCCCGTGTTCGGCATGAAGGGCGGTGCGGCGGGTGGTGGTTATGCCCAGGTGGTGCCGATGGAAGACATCAACCTGCATTTCACTGGTGACTTCAACGCCATCGCGCTGGCCAATAATTTGCTGTCTGCTACGATCGACAATCATATCCATCACGGCAATGCCCTGGGCATCGACGTGCGCCGCATCACCTGGAAACGGGTGATGGACATGAACGACCGCTCGCTGCGTGACATCACGGTGTCGCTGGGCGGGCCGGGCAACGGTTACCCGCGTCAGGACGGTTTCGACATCGTTGTCGCTTCGGAAGTGATGGCCATATTCTGCCTGTCGACCTCGATCAAGGATCTGAAAACCCGTCTCGGCAACATCGTCGTCGGCTACACACGCGAACAAAAACCGGTGCGTGCCCAGGACCTCAAGGTTCACGGCGCGATGACCGTGCTGCTGAAAGACGCGCTGGCGCCGAACCTGGTGCAGACGCTGGAGAACAACGCGGCATTTGTGCACGGCGGTCCGTTTGCCAACATCGCCCACGGCTGCAACACCGTGATCGCGACCCAAACCGCGCTGAAGCTTGCCGACTACGTGGTCACTGAAGCCGGTTTCGGTGCCGATCTCGGTGCGGAAAAATTTGTCGACATCAAGTGCCGTAAGTCGGGTCTCAAGCCCGACGCCTGCGTGATTGTCGCCACCATCCGCGCGCTGAAGTATCACGGCGGCGTGGACGTCAAGGAACTCAACAAGGAAAACCTTGCGGCCCTGGAAAAGGGCGTGGCCAACCTGGAGCGCCATGTCAAGAACGTGCGCGAGAACTACGGTCTGAAATGCGTGGTATCGATCAATCACTTCACCTTTGATACGGACGCCGAAGTCGAGCTGCTGAAAAAGAAAATGGCGCCGCACGGCGTTCCGGTACTGCTGGCAAGGCACTGGGCTGACGGCGGTGCGGGTGCCACTGAAGTGGCGAAGACTGTGGTCGATTTGATCGAGAAGGGTGAAAACCAGTTCAAGTTCGTTTACGACGAGAAGCTGCCGCTGTGGGACAAGATGAAAGCCATCGCCACCAAGATCTACGGCGCCGCGGACATTTCTGCCGACAACAAGGTGCGCGGGCAGATCAAGAAACTGCAGGAAGACGGCTATGGTGATTACCCGGTGTGCGTGGCCAAGACCCAGTATTCGTTTTCGACCGATGCCGGTCTGCGTGGCGCGCCTTCTGGGCACATGGTCAACATTCGCGAGGTGCGGCTGGCGGCGGGCGCTGAGTTTATCGTCATGGTCTGCGGTGACATCATGACCATGCCGGGTTTGCCGAAAATTCCTTCCTCGGAAAAAATAGACCTGGATGAAAACGGCAAGGTTATTGGATTGTTCTGATCTCTAAGTTATTGTTTTTAAATATTAATAATTTATTTTTTTGGTGTGAGGTTAGCTTGACTCCCGCAGCGCCGTGCTATAAATAGTTCACGGGGTTGCGGCGTCGAGCCGTCTTGGAAATTGGACGTTAGTCGTCCTCAATGAAAGAAATCTAAACATGGAAATGTTGAGCGATCCGCTGTTCTGGGCGGCACTAGGCCAGATTACGTTGATCAATATCGTATTGTCGGGTGACAACGCGGTGGTGATTGCGCTTGCTGCGCGTTCACTGCCGGCGCACCAACAAAAGCAGGCTGTCATGTGGGGCGCGGGCGCCGCCGTGGTGATGCGGATTGCCCTGACCATTATCGCGGTCGAACTGCTGACGTGGCCTTATCTCAAGATCATCGGGGCGATTTTGCTGCTGTGGATTGCTGTCAAGCTGCTGGTGCCCGAACACGGCGACGAGAACATCGAGAGTTCGGACAATCTCGCGAAGGCGATCAAGACCATATTGATCGCTGATCTGGTGATGAGCCTGGATAACGTGATTGGTGTTGCGGCTGCCGCGAAGGGCAATGTCACGCTGTTGGTTATCGGTTTGGCTATTTCTATTCCGCTGGTAGTTTTCGGCGCCACCATGCTGATGAAGGTCATGGAAAAGTGGCCCGTCATCATTACCATCGGCGCTGGTTTGCTGGGTTGGGTGGCAGGAGAAATGCTGGTTACCGATCCATTCTGGGTGAATTGGATCAATGCGAATCTGCCATGGCTGCATGTGCATCTTGGAAAACTGAATTTCAGCTGGGTGCAGGTGGCTGGTGTGGCATTCGTGATACTGCTCGGCAAGCATTTGGCGAAAAAAGCCGAAGCGCAGGCCGAAGTCGAACACAAGGTGGTTGACCTTGCGGCGGCTGACCCGCAGTCTCAATCCGACAAATAAACTGAACGGACAACGCCATGCTCAAGACATTAATACCAGTAGACGGCTCAGACAATTCGACCCGTGCAGTTCAGTTCCTGATGAAACAGGCGGAGCATTGCAAGGAGCCGATTGAAATACATTTGCTCAACGTACAGCATTCTTTTCCCGGCACCATCAAGGGGGTGGCGGACCAGGCAAAAAAACATCATCACGACGAAGGCATGAAGGCGCTGACCAATGTCCGCAAGCTGCTCGACGATGCCAAGTTAAAGTACACGTATCACATAGGCGTCGGTGAGGTCGGCGAGATTGTTGCGCACTTCGTCAACGAACTGAAATGTGATCAGGTGGTGATGGGCACGCGCGGCAGAGGTTCCGTTGCCAACATGGTTTTGGGCTCGGCGGCGACCAAAGTGCTGCATTTGGTCAAAGTGCCGGTGCTGCTGGTCAAGTAATTCACGTTATAGTGGCAGAAGTGCCGAAAACTTGACTGCGGTCAATTCTTTCGCTCTGATTAATGCGAAAGAATGAGCAGTCACGACGTACCAATAAAGTTGGGCTGTGGCAACATTGCCACAGGTATAACTCAGCATCCGTCGTTTAATTGAGATAGGAGGAGTGTCATGAATATTCAACGAGCATTGTCGCGCGGCGTGCTGCCGCTGGTGGCCGCATTCGGGCTGGTAGCTGTATCCGGCCCTGCTGCCGCCTGGGAACCGACCAAGCCGGTCGAGTTCATCATTCCGGCGGGCACGGGTGGTGGCGCAGATCAGATGGCGCGCCTGGTTCAGGGCATCGTCGCCAAGCACAACCTGATGAAGCAGCCCATAGTGCCGGTCAACAAGAGTGGTGGCGCTGGTGCCGAGGGTTTTCTGGATGTGAAGGCCTCTAAAGGTGATGCACATAAGTTCATCATCACGTTGTCGAATCTGTTCACGACACCGATGGCCACGGGCGTGCCTTTCAACTGGAAGGATCTCACCCCGGTGTCGATGTTGGCACTGGACAACTTCGTGCTCTGGGTAAACGCCGACGAACCCTACAAGAATGCCAAAGAGTATCTGGCTGCAGTCAAGGCTGCTGGTCCCAACAAGTTCAAGATGGGCGGCACCGGATCGAAGCAGGAAGACCAGATCATTACCGTTGCGATTGAGAAAGCTGCGGGCATCAAATTCACCTACATTCCGTTCAAGGGTGGTGGTTCGGTGGCGACCCAGCTGGTCGGTAAACACATCGATTCCAGCGTCAACAATCCGATTGAGGCCGTGGCCCACTGGCGTGCTGGCAAACTGCGTCCGTTATGCGTGTTTGACAACGACCGCATGCCGTACAAGGCTAAAGTGACTGACACACAGTCGTGGAACGACATTCCTACCTGCAAGGAGTCGGGTGTTCCCACCGATTACGTGATGCTGCGCGGTATTTTCATGCCGGCCGGCGTGCCCAAGGAAGCGGTCGCGTTTTATGTCGACCTGTTCGCCAAGGTGCGTGCTACACCGGAATGGAAAGAGTTCATTGAGCGTGGTGCATTTAATCAGACCGCCCTCACCGGGCAGGCGTATGCGGATTGGGTTGCCCAGGCCGAAACGCTGCATTATGGCCTTATGAAAGAGGCCGGCTTCCTGGCCAAGAAGTAATCCAACGGGATTACGGACGAGCATGGGCTCGTCCGTAACCTGGCCACATTCCCAAATATGTTGAGGGTCGAGGTCACCAATGAGTGAGCAAGGGGGGCGTACGCCGGTGGAGTCCGGAATATCGCAGCGCAGCGCCGAATTGGTGGTGGCATTGCTGACATTTGCTTTCGGTCTGACCGTGGTGATTGCCAGTTACCGGTTGGGTGCCCATTGGGCCAGTGACGGCCCGCAGGCGGGTTATTTTCCGTTCTATGTCGGGCTGATGATCTGCATCGGCAGCATTGCTAATTTTGTGGCGGGTTTGCGCGTGCGTGCAGCGGTGCCCACTAAGCTTTTTGTGGGCTGGCAGGGGTTGCGGCGGGTAGCTGCCGTGTTCGTGCCGGCGATGATTTATGTGGCCGGCATTTATGTGGTCGGCATTTATGTTTCATCCTTGTGTTATATCGCCGGCTTCATGGTGTTGCTGGGCAAATACCGTTTGGCGAAAAGCCTGGCAATCGGGTTCGGTGTGAGTTTCGCGCTGTTCATGATGTTCGAGATCTGGTTCCAGGTGCTGCTGCCCAAAGGCGCTTACAACATACTTAGTTTTGTCGGGCATTAGCAGGCAATGACTTCCGGATTGCACATGTGGGCAAGGGGTGATTAATTGGAAGAACTGAATTCATTGATGTACGGGTTTTCGGTGGTGTTGACGCCGTACAACCTCGTCTTGATGTTCGTGGGCGTTTTTCTGGGCATTGTCGTCGGCGTGCTGCCAGGACTGGGCGGCGCCAATGGCGTGGCGATTCTGCTGCCACTGACATTTTCGATGCCGCCGACCTCGGCGATCGTGATGCTGTCGTGCATCTACTGGGGCGCATTGTTCGGCGGAGCGATCACCTCGATCTTGTTCAACATTCCGGGTGAACCCTGGTCGGTTGCGACCACGTTTGACGGTTATCCGATGGCGCAGCAGGGCAAGGCCGGGGAGGCTTTGACCGCGTCGTTTACGTCGTCATTTTTTGGCGCACTGGTGGCGATCATCATGATCACCTTTATTGCGCCGGCGGTGGCCAATTTTGCGCTGGAGTTTGGTCCGCCCGAGTTTTTTGCGGTGTATTTCCTGACCTTCTGCAGTTTTATTGGCATGGGCAAGGAGCCGCCTTTCAAGATTCTGGTTGCGATGATGCTGGGATTCGCGTTGGCTGCGGTGGGTATCGACATCGTCACCGGACAGTTGCGTTTGACCTTTGGCTTTACCGAATTACTGCGCGGCTTCAACTTCCTGATTGCTGTGATCGGTCTGTTCGGCATTGGTGAAATCCTGCTGTCGATGGAAGAAGGTTTGTCCTTCAGCGGGAAAACGGCCAAGCTGAACATGAAAATTGTGCTCGAGACCTGGAAGAAACTGCCGCGTTTCTGGGGCACCGCGATCCGCAGCACGCTCATCGGCTGCTGGCTGGGCATTACGCCGGGTGGCGCAACACCGGCGTCGTTCATGGCTTATGGCATCGCCAAGCGCACCTCAAAGAACGGCGCGAAATTTGGCACCGGTGAACTGGAAGGCGTGATTGCGCCGGAGATTGCCAACAATTCGGCCGGCACTTCGGCGCTGCTGCCGATGCTGGCACTGGGCATTCCGGGGTCACCAACGGCTGCGGTGTTGCTGGGCGGTCTGTTGATCTGGGGGTTGCAGCCCGGACCGCTGCTGTTCGTCGAGCAAAAAGAATTTGTCTGGGGGCTGATCGCCAGCATGTATCTGGGCAATATCGCGTCCCTTATCCTGGTGCTGACCTGCGTGCCGTTTTTTGCGGCAATCCTCAGGATTCCGTTCTCGATCATCGCTCCCGTGATTGTTGTTATTTGCGCTGTTGGCGCCTTTACGGTGAACAATGCAATGGGCGATATCTGGTACATGCTGATATTTGGTGCGGTCGGTTATGCCTTTAAAAAACTGGATTACCCTCTGGCGCCGCTGGTGCTTGCGCTGGTGCTGGGGGACGCAGCAGAAAGCGCGTTCCGGCAATCCATGCTGATTTCACAGGGCGACATGCGGGTGTTTTTCTCCAACACCCTGGTCGGCAGTATTACGGGGCTGGCGCTGCTGGCGCTGTTCTGGCCGCTGATTGCCCGCCTGATTGCCAGGGCCAGAGGCAATGCCCGACCGGCTTAGGGATTGCAGCAGCAAGCTGTTCCCGTCTTTTTGGACAAGTAAGGCCAGCTAATTAGTGCGCCTCTGGCGCATATCAAGCGTGAAAAAAGGGATGACATCAGCCATCCCTTTTTTATTGGTTTGCCAACGCCCGTCAGTCAGACGGTGCGCGGCAGTCTTGAAACCGGACTTATTTCTTTTTTGCGCTGGTCGGATTCAGGCTGGTGATGCGACCGCTTTCAGTGCCGGCGGTCTCGTCGATCACGGCATTGATCAACGTCGGCTTGCGTGTACGCACGGCCTCTTCAACCGCCTTGCGCAGTTCTGCTGGCGTTGTGGCATGCACGCCGACGCCGCCAAAAGCCTCCATCAGCTTGTCGTAACGCGCACCTTTGACGAACACGGTGGGTGCCACGTCGGCGCCGCCCGTTGGATTGACGTCGGTGCCTTTGTAGACGCCGTTGTTGTTGAATACCACCACGCACACCGGAAGGTTGTAGCGGCAAATGGTTTCAACCTCCATGCCGGAGAAGCCGAAGGCGCTGTCGCCTTCAACCGCGATCACCGGCTGGCCGCTGACCACGGCTGCGGCCACGGCAAAGCCCATGCCGATACCCATCACGCCCCAGGTACCGACATCAAGGCGCTTGCGCGGCTTGTACATGTCGACGATGCTGCGGGTGAAGTCGAGTGCATTGGCACCTTCATTCACCAGGATGGCGTCCGGATTGTCCCTGATCATGTCGCGCATCACGTTGAGCGCGCTGTGGAAATTCATCGGTGAAGGATTCTTGGCCAGGGTCTCGCCCATCTTGGCGATGTTCTTGTCCTTGCGCTCGGTGATGGCACCCAGCCAGTCCCCGGACGGCCGTGGCCAGTCAGCACCCATGGCGCTGATGCCGTCCAGCATTGCTGACACACAGGAGCCTATGTCACCGACCACTGGCGCATCAATACGCACGTTGCTGTCCGCTTCCTGCGGCGAGATGTCGACCTGGATAAATTTTTGTCCGCCCCAGGCCTTGTGATCCTTGCCGCCCCAGGTTTTACCTTTGCCATGTGACAACAGCCAGTTCAGGCGGGCACCGATCAGCATCACCACATCGGCCCCCGGCAGCACGTAGGAGCGCGCGGCAGCAGCGGATTGCGGGTGCGTGTCGGGCAGCAGGCCCTTGGCCATGGACATCGGCAGATAGGGAATACCGGTTTGTTCGACCAGTGCGCGAATATCATCGTCGGCCTGGGCGTAAGCAGCGCCTTTACCCAGCACGATCAGCGGGCGCTTGGCGCCCTTGAGCAAATCAAGGGCGCGTTTGATGGCGTCCGGTGCCGGGATCTGGCGCGGTGCGGGATCGACGACCTCGATTAGCGATGCCTTGCCGGCAGCAGCATCCATGGTCTGTGCGAACAGCTTGGCCGGCAGATCGAGGTAGACGCCGCCGGGACGGCCAGAAACCGCAGCGCGGATGGCGCGGGCGACACCGATACCGATGTCCTCGGCATTCAGCACGCGAAACGCGGCCTTGCACAGCGGCTTGGCGATGGCCAACTGGTCCATTTCCTCGTAGTCACCCTGTTGCAGGTCGACGATCTCGCGCTCGCTGGAGCCGCTGATCAGGATCATCGGGAAGCAGTTGGTGGTGGCGTTGGTCAGTGCGGTCAAGCCGTTCAGGAAGCCGGGAGCGGATACGGTCAGGCAGATGCCGGGCTTTTTCGTCATGAATCCGGCGATGGCGGCAGCGTTGCCGGCATTCTGCTCATGGCGGAACGAAATCATGCGCATGCCCGCGGCTTGGGCCTTGCGGGTGAGGTCGGTGATGGGGATACCGGGCAGACCGAAGATGGTGTCGATGCCGTTCAATTTGAGGGCATTGATGACCAAGTGAAAGCCGTCGATTTGTTCTTGTGATTGCGTGTCAGTTGTCATGTTGTGAGGTCTCGCGTTCATGCCGTCCAGGGGCAAGTATTTTTCCAGTGGATGTCTGCTATATAAAGGGAAAACAGGCCGAATTTCCTCGGTTCATGGCAGGTCGGGGCCACTTGGAACTGGAATGTTCCGATCTTGAATCTGTGGCTGTTTTTTTACTCGCCCGTATCATAGTGGGCAGCATGCTTGGGGACTCTTGACCCCGGTCAATTTTTACGGCGGGACGCCCCAATTTCGACGTCTCCCCCGATTTGAGTAGCGCGTAGCTTTGGAGTCCAATCCCATTACCGAGGAGATTGGACATGAAGAAGCGATTTACCGAAGCCCAGATTATTGGGTTTTTGCGTGAAGCCGAGGCGGGC